>OJOX01000178.1_pt1 | contig 29742 bp, 13 predicted proteins | sample 1598301 | NCBI WGS metagenome assembly OJOX01 (sample SAMN03922480, study PRJEB24848) | human gut metagenome | isolation source: stool sample | host: Homo sapiens | place: Germany | collected 2011-05 | reverse complement strand
GTAACGAAATCCGACTAAAATACCACAAAAATCAACCAACAAACTATAAAAACACAAATCCACACTTCATTTTTCTCAAAAAAATTTTATTTTATTACTAGGGATATACCCTGTTTTTCGGTTTATATAATGTATGGAAAAGAAAACATTATATAGATATTTCGGAAATTGCGCAACCGAAGAGGAGCGCATTCAAGTTTTGGAGTGGACAAAAGCCTCTCCCGAAAACCTCAAAGAGTTCTGTCGTGAACGCAACATATACAATGCCATTTTATTATCGACCGACAATATACAGCGTACCAAATACGACTTCCGCCGCCACTACCGTGCACAACTTCTACGTATCGCCGCCGTTGTCATACTATTGTTGTCGGTAGCATTCGGCAGTTTCTATCTCACGATGGGCGATCGCATCGTTCCCCTCTATTCATTGACCGTACCGGCCGGTAACAGCAATACCCTGCTCCTGCCCGACGGTACGAAAGTATGGCTCAATGCAGGTTCCACGATAAAATACCCCTCGTCGTTCTTGGGAATGCAACGCAATATAGAAATAGAAGGCGAAGCCTATCTCGAAGTCGCCCACAACCGTTGGAAACCATTTATCGTAAATACGCCTAACGGAAAAGTTAAAGTGTTGGGAACCAAATTCTACGTGACTTCCACACTCAAAGAAAAAGACTTCATGGTCTCGCTCATCGAGGGTTCTGTAAAAATATCGTCGGGCGAAAAAAGCGCGATGCTCAAACCCGGATACCGGGCACAATTCAAAGATGGCGAGTTCAAGCAATCGGTAATCCGCACCTTCGAAACCGAGCTGTGGAAAGACGGTATCTACTACTTTAAGGACAAATCGTTCGACGAATTGATGGAAGGATTCGAAAAATGTTTCGGTGTAAAAATCAGTATCGACAAAGACATCAAAAGCACCGAGCACTACACCGGTAAGTTCTATCGCTACAATGGCATTCAACATGCGTTGCAGGCTCTTCAACACGATTTCAACTTCGATTTCAAATGGGATAAAGAACTCAATACAATACAAATCACTTCTAAACACAAATAATATCCAAAAGCCTATGAATACATAAAAGCACACCATCTCTTATCTATCATTTTAAAATCAACAATTTATTTATTTCAGTTACAAAACTTTTGAATACCACAAAACACACGTATGTATAGAAAAAGTTTAAAAGCAATTATTGCAGTTTTAGCACTGGCTTACGCATTCGAAGCAAGTGCCGATGCGTATTCACGCATATCCCTATCCGAGGCAAATACTCCGATAGACGAAGTTTTGAAAAAAATCGAGAAAGAAGCTCAGTGTCTGTTTGTTATCAACACCCAAGTGGACACGAAACGCAAAGTAAACCTTAACGTTCAAAATAAGACGGTCAGCGAAATACTCGATATCATGTTCAAAGGGACCGACGTTTCTTACTCGATACAGAACCCCAACATCATGTTGTCGAAAAAAGCCGCATCTGCGCAAGGAAATGTCGCCAGCGCAAGTGCGACGACTCAAAGTGCCAACACGAAAATTATAACCGGTAACGTTACCGATGCCTCCGGCGAAACACTCATCGGCCTCACCGTAAAGGTTGCGGGAACCAGTGTAGCGACGGCAACCGATATCGATGGTAACTACTCTATCAAAGTGCCGGCAGGAAGCAACGAATTGGAATTTTCCTACATCGGTTACCAAACTATCAAACGCCCCATCAACGGACAAAATAAAATCAATGTAGTGATGCAAGACAACACGAAGTTGCTCGACGAAGTCGTAGTCACGGCTATGGGTATCGCTCGTAAAGAAGAAACCCTTTCCTACTCGACGCAAACCGTCGGAGGCGACGAGCTCACTCGTGCAAAAGAAGCCAACCTCATCAACTCGTTGCAAGGGAAAAGTGCGGGTCTGGTCATCACGCCTAACTCCGGCGGAGCCGGTGGAGCCTCCAAAATCCTTCTACGGGGTAATGCGTCTATGCTGGGTAACAACTCGCCGCTCATCGTAATCGACGGTGTGCCCATGCAAAACAGCGTGGCCGGGCAAATGGACATGGACGGCGGCGGTGCTACAATGATGGTCGACGGTTCGAAAGAAAGTAGCGATGCCCTTTCCCAACTCAACCCCGACGACATCGAATCGATTACCGTGCTGAAAGGAGCAAACTCCGCAGCCCTTTACGGTAGTGCCGCCTCTAACGGTGTACTTATGATTACCACCAAAAAAGGTAAAGAAGGACAAATCCGTATCGATGTATCGAGCAGTACGACATTCGAGACTCCTCTGAAACTCCCCAAGTTACAAAACAGATATGGAGCACAAATGTCCGGGTCGGTCGAAAACGGATTCACCATGAACTCTAATAGCTGGGGACAACGCATGAACACTCTCGGTGACGAATATTACGACACCGCAAACTCCCCCTATCACCTCACCCGCAATGCTTACGACATCAGCGACTTCTACCGGGTAGGAACCAACTTCAACAACTCCATCGCATTGAGCGGAGGTACAAAAGTGGCACAAACCTATTTCTCTTACGGAAATACCACAGCCAACGGTATCGTCGAAACCAATAAATTCGAACGGCACAACATCTCGTTGAGGCAAAACTTCTCCTTCTTCAAGGACAAACTGAAAATCGATATTTCGGCGAATTACATCAATCAAAAAACAAAAAACCGTCCCACCGGTGGTACGTTCTTCAACCCCATCTATCAAGTATATACATCACCGCGTAACATCGATATGAATTGGTATCGCAAAAACTATTACGACACCAGTGCAACATGGCAGTCCAATCCATATAGCTACATCGCTTCCGAAATCGGAGCAGACGGGTTACCCATATCGGTGATACAATCGGGCAAGACATCTACCCTTTCCGATGCCAACTATGGCAAACAAGTTTGGTTCACCGATGCCATCAACCTCAATAACCCGTGGTGGTTGCTCAACCGTATGACCAGCGAAGAAGTGATTAACCGCACATTCGGTAGTATCGCTGCCAACTGGCAAATCATCGACGGCCTCAACTTGCAAGCTCGTATCAAATATGATTACAACGAACGCAACGATGAAAACCGACAATACGCCACCACATGGGGTAATGCCGAAATGATTGACCGGGGTCGTCTTATTCTCGACCATACCAAGTCGCAAGACTTCTACGGCGATTTCATGCTAAGCTACAACAAAACATTCAAAGATTTCACCATCGGGGTCAATGCCGGCGGTAGCATGATGAATTCTTCCTACGATCAATGGATGATTACTCCTATTGCCAAATCAGGAGCACCCTATACCGAAGACCTCTCGTGCAACCAATTCGTTCTTTCCGATATTTATCTCAACAGTAGCGAGAACTACGGGGGACTTACTACCAAAAACTGGGAACGAGCCATTTTCGCTACGGCACAAGTTACTTGGCAAGACAAAGTAACGGTCGAGGGTAGTTATCGAGACGACTGGTATCGCGCCTTTACACAGTTCAAAGATATGGATCCCCACTTTGCCTACTATTCGGCAGGTGCATCCGCTCAAATGAACAAGATACTTGTTTTGCCCGAACAAATCAACGAATTGAAACTACGGGCTTCGTACTCCGAGGTCGGTAACTCTATTCCTAATAACCTATTCCTCGCATCGGCAAAACGTAATCCGGCGACAGGAGCCTACATCAGCAGTGCGATCATTAACTTCAAAAATCCCAAACCCGAAACCACACAATCGTTCGAAGCTGGTTTCGACATCAGTCTGCTCGATCGCTCCATCTCGTTGCAAGCCACCTACTACAACGCCATCATGAAAAACCAATTCATGAAATACGAAGGTGCTGCCGGCAAGGAAATATATATCAACGGTGGTAAGGTACGTAATCAAGGTATCGAGTTAACCGCATCCTATATCTTCGCTCCCAACAACAATTTCAGTTGGATTACCAACTTCAATTACGCCTACAACGACAACAAAATCCTCACGGTGGCCCGTAAGCAAAACGGACAAAAATATATCCACGAAATCGATATGGGTAACCTCAGCGGTCTGAAAATCAAATTCGAAGAAGGCGGTTCTTATGGCGACCTCTATGCCGTCGACTTTATGAGAGACGAAATAACCGGAGAAATCGTTGTCGACCCTCAAACCGGAGCTCCATTCAAACTCAATGGACAAGCCAACGAATACCTCGGCAACATGAATGCCAAGCACACCCTCGGTTGGTCCAACACCTTCAATTACAAAGACTTCTCCTTCTATTTCCTTATCGATGGAAAAATTGGCGGTAAAGTCATCTCCTTCACTGAGGCATACCTCGACTATTTCGGCACATCGCAACGTACGGCCGATGCACGAGATTATGCACTTAACAACAATCTCTATTGGACCTCCGAGGACGGTGTTGTCACCAAGCCCGGTATGTATATCCCGGGAACAAACCAAGTCGTTCCGGTCGACCAATATTATCAGACTATCGGCGGTGGATCACCCGTAGGACGCAACTACGTATATGATGCTACGAACTTCCGTCTTCGTGAGATTTCATTGGCATATACGTTCCGCAATCTCTTCGGACAAAGCAAGAACCTCACGGTATCGGCCAATGCCCGTAACTTGTTCTTCTTGTACATCGATGCACCCATCGACCCCGATACTTCGTTGAGTACGCAAAATGCTCTGGGTAACGTAGATATTTTCAGTATGCCTACTACCCGTTCTTTCGGTATTTCACTTAAAGCATCATTCTAACGAAACATAACATCATGAAAAAAACAGTATATTTATCAGCATTCGTTTTTGCCGCGGCAATCTCCTTAATCGGTTGCGGCGACCCTCTGCTCGACGATCTGAACTCCAACATCGAAGTCGGTTCGGGCGACCTCTCTATTGCCGAGAACTATGAACAGGCAGCCGGTATGTTCCTGACGGCACAGCAAAAAATGCACGATGTCGGAGCATCGAACGGTGCACACGTCTATCAAGTACAATTCAACATTCACATCGATAACTATGCCGGGTACATGGCCGGAACACAAAATTTTAGCGGGAACCTGCCCTCTACCTACCGGTATTTTGCGCAATACTGCGATGGTCCCAAAGCCAGTTTTTTCAACGTAGCACAAGCAGCCTTACCTGTAATGCGCTCGGCTGCCGACCTCAATCTGCGAGAAATCGGAGCCATGTGCAACATCATGTATTGTTTCTCTGCATTGGAACTTTCCGATGTGTACGGACCTTTCCCGTGGACCGATTATAAAAACGACGTGCAGGAACCTCCCGTTACTTACGAACCGATGGATCAAATTTACGACTCCCTGTTCGTCAATCTCAAAGATGCGGGGAAAATATTGAAAGAGTTTACCTCTACTTCCGAAGAACATCAAGATACCATTAATCAGATTCTGGCTCAATACGACAAAATCTGCGGCGATGTAAAAACATGGGAACAATTCTCCAATTCCATTCGTCTGCGCATGGCCATGCGTATGTCCAACGTCAATCCCGATAGAGCTAAAACCGAAGCGCAATCGGCTATCGATGACGGACTTATCGAAAAAAGCATCGAGTACAACACGATGGTTAATAACGGAACCAATCACCCGTTGGCATTTATCTCCATTCTTTGGAACGACACACGTATAAACGCTTCGCTCGAAAACATCATGAAGCGACTCAAAGTACCTTTCATGGATAAGATATTTGAAAAAAATAGCGATGCTATACGCAACGAAAACGGCGAAACGACGTGGCAAGCACAACAAGACATTGTGGGAGTCCGCACGGGAATCCAACTCACACCTCGGGACGATAATAACCAATACACCAAATTTTCAGGTGTCACAAGTGCTTTCGCAAATTTCCCGCTTGCCATTTTCAAACTCTCCGAGCGTTACTTCCTGCAAGCCGAGGCTGCACTCCGTTGGAATATCGGAGGGTCGGTCAATACAAGCTATCTGAGAGGTGTTGCTGCCATGTTCGACAATTACGACATCGCACAAACCGAACCCGACTTCCAAACCTATTGGAATCAAGAATCGGCAGATACTTCTATCGACTACGTGGATCCGCATAACTCACGCAACAACACCAAAGGTCTGGTTACCGTAGGAGTAAAAATCAACAACAGCGACGACAATAAAGTAAAGCTCGAAAAAATCATCACCCAAAAATGGCTCGCTCAGTTCCCTATGGGACTTGAAGCATGGAACGACTTGCGCCGTACCGGTTATCCTCGCATATTCCCCGTCAACGATATCGGAGACGGCTCATTGGGAAAAGGTCGTATGATTCGCCGTATTCCGTGGAACATGACCGATGCGGCAGCCGCCCAAGATGTCAATACGTCGGGGATCCAAGCCCTCGGAGGAAGTAACCTGATGCGCACTACCCTTTGGTGGGACGTAGAAGACCCTGCCGGATTGGGCGACAATCGTCGTTGGGAAACCGAAGTTTCTAACTAAAAATTTAATCGGAGAGAGCGTATAGAAACGTACACTCTCTCCCCTAAAATAAAAACAACTTTTTTGAGATCTTATTATTAACTTAAAAACAAAAGAAACATGAAAACACCGAAATTACTACTGTCCGTGTTGGCATGTGCAGCAGTTGCGGGAAGTTATGCCCAAAATGTTCCTACACATGATTCATACGTACTACCTTTCGATGATGGAAAAAGCAAACCGTTCTCCGAATATTTCAGAGAATGGGAACCGGGAACTCCGCTATCCGAAGATGAAAATTTCTACATTTCTCGGGTTCCTTTGAAAGAACGTTTTGTGAACACGGCAACACAGGTAGATCCCACCATGACGCAAGACCGCAAATTCAGTATGTGGACGCCGATGGGTATATCCGACACCTACTGGCAATCGCTTCCGCGATATGTATTCGACGGAGATAATTTCAGCATGTGGTCCTACGTGGACTCGCAAGGCGGCTGGTCTCTCCCGTGGGTACGTGTACCGGGTGCATACAGCGACGTTACTCACCGTAACGGTGTATGGAATAGCGGTGGCCTCGTCTTTTTCGATTCTTGGGGAGGCGACAATACCGAATCTAACAACAGCGTGAACATGCTGGTCGAAAAAGAGAACGGAAAATTCAAATGGGTGGAAAAATTCGTGAAATTCCTTCGTTACTACGGTCTCGACGGTGTAGGTATCAACCCCGAAGGAACCGTGCCGCAAGCCTCTGCATTGCAAGATTTCTTTTCTCAATGTCGGGAGTATGCCGAATCGATCGATTGGCAATTCCACGTATATTGGTACGGAACGAATACGAACGACGGATACATGGATTTAGGTTCCTCTTTCCAGGACGGAAAACAGAACTGGTTATGGAAAAACGGCAAACAGGTAGTCGACATGTACATGCTCAATTATGATTGGGGAGGCTCAGCAAGCAGGTCAACAAGTTATGCAAAATCAATCGGAGCAAATCCTTATACGCTTTATGCCGGGTATGACATTCAAGGAAATTGGCTCGCCCGTGGTCCGTGGTCTACGTTGAAAAACACCGAAATGTCTATCGCATTTTGGGGTAATCACACCACCAATATGATTTACCAGAACTCTTCCGAATTCGGTTCGGGTGACGAAGCCGTACAAGCCTGTTACCTCGAAAAGCAAGAGCAAGTATTCTCCGGCGGTAACCGGAACCCGGCAAAACGCCCGGAAATAAAAGACGGCATTGCCAGTTCCAGCGAAGCGGCCATGAACGAGTTTCACGGTATAGCAGAATACCTGCCCGCCCGAAGCGTATTGCAAGAGTTGCCTTTCGTAACCCGTTTCGGACTCGGTAACGGAAAAACCTTCCGTAACGAAGGAAAAGTAACCTTCGGGAACAAATGGTTCAACGTAGGTGTACAGGACTACCTGCCCACATGGCGCTGGTGGATTACAGACGACAGCAATAACGTGCCCGAAGACGGTATCGAATGCGGATTCACCTACGAAGATGCTTGGTATGCCGGTTCGGCCCTACACATGAGCGGAGCTACGAAAGTATCCAACGTTCGTCTCTTCAAGACCAACTTCAACGTTTCTGAAACCGACGACGTATCGATGACTTTCAAATTAAATAGCGGCGAAGATACGCACATGAAACTCTTCTGGTCGTTCGTAGGGTCGGAATCTACATTGCACTCTTGCGACATTACCGGAGCCAAAGAAGGACAATGGACAACCTTCTCCAAGAAAGCCTCTGAAATCGGTATGAACGGAAATGTAGCCCTCATCGGTCTCAAATTCGAAAATACCCCGACAAACTACGATGTATTCATCGGCGAAATGTCCATCGTTCCGGCAAAGACTTTTGCGCCAGTCAAACCGGCCATTACTACCGAAGAAAGCAATATCTTGAAAAAACGTACTTATAACTCAATCGATTTCAAATTTAGCTGGGATTGCGAATCCTCCAAAAACGACGCCGATCCATACCTACCCGTCTATAACGAAGATGTAGATACTTGGTACTTCGAAGTTTACGTACAGGCAAAAGACGGAGAGCCCGTTCTTTGCGGAACGACCTCTTCTTGGGCTCACTACGTAGTAGGCGCTCCGGTATCGGCCAACAACGAAGTCACGGATTACCGGATCGGTGTTTGTGCCGTGGCTCCCGACGGAAAAACGAAGAGTGAAACGACATGGACCGGCTACCTGACTACCGGACTCACACTCGTTGACGGTATCGAATGTAACAAAGCGGTAATCAAAGCCGGCGAGGAATTTACCCTCTCGTTGATCGACCCCAACCAAGAAGAACCTTTCTCTTGGGAAATCTTTAACGCAACCACAGGCGGTAATGCCGTATTCACCCAAGACGGAGGTCGTTCGGTAACCACTTCGCTTTCAGAGGAAGGTTATTACGATGTCAAACTCACCAAAAGCGATCTAAGTATACTTACCTATCGCGGCTATGTACAAATCTCACCCGAAAGCACAGGTGCGATTCCTTCGATTACCGATTTCACAGCATCCGACACCAATGTAACCCTCGAAGATGGTACTGCCGAAGTAACACTTAGCTATACCGGTGAAAAAGGCGAAGGCACGGTTTCTCGTGGATTGCAAGTAGAAGACCCCTATATGTTCCGTATTCCGGCAAATTTTCTACCCAACAGTCAAGGAAGGTATTCTATCGGTATGTGGATTAAGCCTGACAAATTTTCTTACGCTCAACATGGTATCGGTCTAATCAATCAACGCAATATGGATATCGGCTGGCCCAACAACAACTGGGGAGCAATCTGGGTAAATATCTGGCCTCAGAAATATAATAGCATAGGAACAAAAATCATGGACGATAACATTGTTTCCTATACCATGTTTAACAACGAGGCTCAATATTCTTTCAACGGGAATAACAATAAACACGAAATTCCCAACTTGGCTTGTTGTACAGACGGTAACCGTACCGGAACCGAATCATATAGTTTGAGCGTTGGACAGTGGTCACATATTCTTATCTCGTTCGACGGCAGCAAACAAAGAATCTATTTCAACGGTAAAAAAGTTGGTGAAGGGTCTGCCACCAAAGTTTCTTACAGTGGTGGAGACTGCCCCATCTATATCGGAGGTTCTCGAGTTTACTACTCTGGATTTACCGGAACGATCGACGATGTTCAAGTTTGGCACAAGGCATTGAGCGATACCGAAGTAATAGAAGCCATGAAAGGTTACGACGGTAAAGAAATCCCCTCTGACCTGAAAGGTTACTGGACATTCGAATCGGACAACTACAACGAAGGTGAAAAAGTATTTGAAAACAAAGGTACTTTGGAAACTGGTAACAAAGCTGCTTATGTCGAAGTGAAAGGAGCTGGCGGTGAAAATACTTCGAAAAACGAAGAACACATATTACCGGCCAATATCGCTATTCAAGGTAACCCGGCCATGTCGGGTACATTGCCCATCACTACGACATCGACATTCGCCGTTGCCGACGCCGAAGTTCAAAACACCGGTGACAACGCATCGGTTACATTCAACAAAGACGGTAAATATAACGTCACCTTGACGCTTGCCAACGGCTGGGGCTCGGATACGAAGACGAAAGAAGAGTATATCGTAGTTCTCCCCTCTTCGGGTATCGATGGCAACTTGGTAGATAACCTCACGGTATACCCCAACCCCTTCATCGAAAATGTCAACCTGCAATTCGCAGCCGACGGTAACTACGTTATCGACATCTTCGACGCACAAGGTCGTCAGGTAACTACCAAAAAGCACCAAGCTATGGCCGGCGAAATCTGCACGCTCACAGTAAATGCTGCCAAAGGCATGTACTATGTAGTCGTGTCGAAAGACGGCAAACGCGTGAAATCTTTCAAAGTGGTAGCCGAATAATACAAGGCCATTCAAACCCTCCGCACAAGTCCTTGTGCGGAGGGTTATTAAATCAATCAGAATATTATTTAGTATCATCTTATGAAAAAAAATTATCTTTTTACATTAGCGGCTCTCTTGTTAGGGAGTACCATAGCAAACGCTCAAAAGCCTCTCGACGGGTATGAGGAGCCTACGTTCCCGAAAGATGGAAATGTAGGAAACATCGTTTCGTTCAGTACATCTGGGGCATTGGAAGACCTCGAAAACATCTCAATACCCAAAACGCCAAACGGAAAAATAGCACAAGAACTTTTGGTCGCTCCGGGGGCCAAAGTAGAATTTACGATAAAAATAAACACTTGGTGGGGAGCATTCGCTACCTTCTCCGATGCCAATGAAAACAAAGAAATGACCCGTTTGATATATTGCGGAAACTCTGGACAAGGAGGATTTGAAGACGCAACGAACGGTGTAACAGTATACGTGGAAGACAATACGTCGAAAGTCAACACAGGAACTTTACCCAGTATTACAATCCCGGAAAGCGCCGAAGAGGGAACCACTTACCTGCTCCGCATGATGTTTTTCGGGGCTAACGACACCAGCGATCCCACCTACAACGGAACATATTCCGAAGGGACATACTACGATGTAAAAGTCACAGTACAATCTCAAATACAAAAATACGCCATAAACTTTTCCACACCCGAGAACGGAACTTTGACCGTAAAAAATGGTGTAAATCCCATCACATCGGGTGACGAAATATCCGAAGGAACCATTTTGACGGTTACGGCTACCCCTTCGACCGGCTATGAACTGGTATCGGTAACCAACAACGACGAAGTATTTCCAAGCGAAACCTATACAGTGAACGCATCGGCTAATTTTGCAGCCACCTTCAAAGCTCTACCCACCGAAGGCGATGCCATGCTGATGTCGGCTCCCGGTTACGGCAACGGAGAAGATTGCCAACTACGTTTCAACGACACGGTATTAGGAGAACACAATACAACTCAAAATCAAGTATCGAGCGACCAACGGTCTCGTAATTATACTTTCTCGGCTTGGATTTCTCCTATGGGCTACAACGGAGTCCTCATGGGGCATGTTCAAAACAGTATCACTTGGGCTGTCGAAGGTTCTTATGGCGTGGGAGTAAAAGACGGTAAACTCGCCGTTTGGTATCGCAAATGGGACGGTAGCACGATCGCATGCCCCGGAGTAAATGCCCCGGCCGTATCTGAGAACACGACACTCTATCCGGGTGAATTTGCATTTATCTCGTTGGTAACCAGCAATGACGGAAGGACGTTCAAAGTATATAAAAACGGGAAAGAGGCTATCTCGCAAGAAGTAGAAGACGGAGGTTTGGCGTTGCTTTACGACGCCTGCGACTTCGCCATCGGGGACTCCAAATACAACCAAATGCCTTGTAAAGTAGAGGAAGTACAATTATGGAACAAAACCCTCACCCCCGAGGAAATAGAAGCCTCGATGTTCGGGCCCAAAGCCGATGCCGAAGGATTGGTCGCCCACTACCTACCCGAGTCCGCCGATGCCACGACAGTTGAAAATCTCGTTGGCGACATCGACGCTTATTATCGTAAAAATGGAACCGTTACCAGTGGTAACTTCCCAATAGCAGATGCTTTGCAAAAAACCAATGGGCGCTCTACGGTAGAAGTGACTTATAACACCCCGGTCGAGGAAGACGCTGCTTATGAACTTCGTCGTTTCGATGTTGCTATCGGTGAATCTCCCGCCCCGGTAAAAACATACAGTAACCTCTATGCTGTTAACCTCGGTGAAAAATATAAATTTGCTTCGGTTTCAGTAAACGATACTCCTCTCGAAAACATAAACGACCCGATTAAAGTTACCGACCAAAATTTAACGGTAAATGCGACTTTCGAACTCGCTACGGGCATCGAAGACGTAACGGCCGAGGTTACTGCTTACTACAACGACAAGGTGCTCTATATGCCGCAAGGCGCAACGGCTGTTATCTATAATTTATTGGGAACGGCGGTTGCCGAAGCGACCGAAATGACAACCAATCTCGAAAATCTTCCTGCCGGCATTTATCTGGCTAAGGTTTCGATGGGCGAAAACACAACAATCATTCGCTTCAAAAAATAATTAGGTTTTCATGGCCACACCCCGTACCCGCCTGCCTCGTGTGAGTGCGGGGTGTTTTCAAAAAATACCACGGTTCGCCCCGATTTCGTCGGGATTTAATACACCCTACCGGTCTATATCGCAATTCGGCCGAACCATGAAACACAAAAGTCTGTATCTTTTTTATATCAAAAACAAAAGCTTTTTGCTTAAACACATTTAGCGATGAGAAACATATTCACCCTGCTTGCTTTGTTGGTATTCGGTACGATACTGAGTAAAAACCATGCTCAAACATACTCCATATATCCCACTCCGCAAAAAGTTGTCGAAACCGGAGAAGCTATCGAATTGACGCAACAAATAAATGTCATTTGCGAAAGTGGAATCGGTGAAGTGACCCGCAACCGCATGAAAGAAGTACTCGAAGAAGCAGGATATACCATCGCATTCTCCACAAATCCGTCGCAGACGAATACGAACCTCTACATAGGAATCAACGGCTCGGACGGTGCAGCAAACCGCTATGCCGTAGAAAACAATTTGCCCCTTGCCGTTTTTGACACGGGAGATAATAAATTCGACCCCTATCTCCTGCAAATAAACGACCTACACCCTCACGGCGACATCGTCGTTCTGGGTAATGATAAAGGTTCCGAATTTTATGCCTTTGCCACGCTCGAACAAATTTTGGAGCAAACCGACGGCAACTCGATTCGTCAAATTACTTTCGAAGATTATTCACACACTCAATATCGGGGAATCGTGGAAGGATTCTACGGACACCCCTACTCGGTGGAAAACCGTATCAGTCTTTTTGAATTTTGTAAACGATTCAAAATGAACGTATTCGTGTATGGACCGAAATCGGATCCCTACCACCTCGGTAATTGGAGGGACGATTATCCTACCTCGCTCACCGAACAGCAACGGTTTTTCGGTATGATTACCCAAGATGATTTGAAAACAATGGTGCAAGCAGCAAAAGCATGCAACGTCGATTTCATCTGGGCAGCACACCCCGGATTACAACAAGGAATCAGTTTTTCGAACGAATCGGCTATGGCTCCCGGTATCGACGCCCTCATGAAAAAATTCGATCACCTTTATAGCCTCGGTGTACGGGGATTTGGTGTTTTCATCGACGACATGACCTACACTCCCAGTGGGGACATGCAAGCTCATCTAGCCAACGAAGTACAAGTAAAAATACGCGAACGATACACTACCGACAACACCGACGACCAAGTAGCACCTCTTTTTTTCGTCCCCACGGCTTACGCTCTCAACTACGGAGCATCCTACACTCTAAACAATCTGAAAAAAGTCGATAGCGAAGTAGTCATCGCCTTTACCGGATACGACTGCTTCTCCAATATCCGCCCCTCGGCCATCGACGATATGGCCGGACGCGTGGGAAGAAATTCGGTCATGTGGTGGAACAATCCGGTAAACGACGATCATGACGACCGCATCTACATGCGGGAGTTAACAACTCACTGGACAATTGAAAAACCCGGTGCAATCAATACGCTCAACGGGCTTATTCTGAACCCGATGAACCAAGCACAGGCTTCGAAAATCGCCTTGTTCGGAGCGGCCGATTACAGTTGGAATCCCAACGCTTTCGACGTTCATAAAAACTGGGAAGAAGTATTTCACCGAATAGCCGAACCCGGCGATACGCAGACTGCCGAAGCGATCAAATGCTTCGCCCGCTTCTCGAACACGTTGGTCGAGGACGAAGAAATGATAACGCTCTATGACAATTTCATGGAGAAATTCGGCGGCGAAAGTTTCCCGCCGGAATCCGACAAGCTGCGAAACGAACTGGAAAATCTTAAACAGGCTTGCACGTACATCGAAACCCTAAAAGACAGTCCGCACAGAGATTACCGATTGATGTATGAGGACATTCGCTGTTGGAACGCCAAGTTGAAAAACATAAGTACGATAGCGCTCGACGCATTGGATATGCTCGAATATGGAAACTCCATGTCCCGCTCCGAAGGTTGGGAAAAATACCTGCGATTGAAAAAACTATACACCGGTATGAGTTCCGACTCTACCTATCTCGTAAGCGCTCTCGAAGGATATGGAACTTCGACCACCGAAAAATTCTATGAAGTGAAACCGGGAGATAGCCATTTGCGCCCGTTCACAGACTTTTTGGTAGAAAAAATAGGAAACAGTATCCCCGGATTATGGCCGGCAAAAGACAGTTTGCAAATAATTACCAACATCGAGAATTTGCAAGGTGTAGAATTGACGGCTCAGAACGAAACGGTCCGATTAACCGGATTGAACGGACTCGATCTCGATAAAGACGAATACGTAGGTATTTATTTCGGAATCATCGAAAAAATAAATGTGGAAGAAATCACGGCCGACAAAACGCTTCGAGTAGAGATTTCGGAAAATGGAAAACAGTGGACTCCGATACAATTACCCATCATAGAACAAAAAACCGCATATATCCGAATTAAGAATATTTCGGAAGAAGAAGTCGCCGTAGATTTTAACCAACTATCGGTTTCCCGTATCCTCACCTCCGTAGAAGTCAAAGCCGAGGCATCCACCAATATGTCGCAATATCAATCTTACTCCATAAACAACGTCGTCGACGGAAATCCCTCGACATTCTTTTGGAGCAGCGAAGCACAAGCCGCAGGCGATTATGTTCTTCTCACCTACCCTTCGGCTCAGCCCATTTACGAAATAAGCATCACATTTACAGAGATCGACCAGCTCTCAGGAACCGCAGCGATAGAAGTCTCCGCCGATAACGACCAATGGCAAACGGTAACCGAATTTACAAACGGCTATCTCGACTCTACCCGTTCGTTTACTTGCAATGCCAACGGACTCATGGCACGATATGTTCGCTTTATCATTCGTAATACCGTAGGTAGCTATTGGTTACAAGTAGCCGAATTTAAAGCGGATATGTCTGAAAAATACACCCAAACGACCGACCAAAGCGGAGTGCAAATAGCCACCCTCGCCGACAAAGACCTTTCGACCAACTACCAAGCTGGCGAAGCAGGATATATCGAACACCGTTTTATCGAAAATATAACGATAGAGTCGATTGAAATTTTCCACAATACCATCTTCGATTCCACTCGCAAACTCCCGTCAATATATGTCAACAATGGCTCCGAATGGATCAAAAAAGGGTCTTTGGAACCGTTGTGCACAGTTATAGACACCCACGAAATAGATACGGTAACAGCCGTGAAAATAGAGTGGAACAAAGAGAATATTCCCAATCTTTACGAAATACTTCCCGTTGGGACTCCCTATGTAGAAAAACCGGGGAAACCCACCGCCATAAATAACATGAAAAAGGACGGTCTAACCATATATACAAACGATAATCGGCTGATCGTACAATCGGACGATATGATACAAAATATAATTTTATTCGACTTAAACGGAAAAACAATAAACCATTTTAACGTGAATAAATGTATCTTTGAAACAACATTCGGCTCGAATATTCCACAAATATTAATCGTGCAAGTTATGCATACAAACGGGAATTTATCGACCTGTAAAATAATACGATAAAAGCAAAAAGATAGAATAAAAAGATCATCACATATAAACAAAGGACATGAAACGAACAACGCTATGGATAGGTTTGGGATTACTGCTTTTTTCAAGCTGTTCTAACCTCACAGAAACGCAGTTACAATACATCGACTATGTAAACCCGTTCGTGGGTACGGGAGGTCACGGACACACATTCCCCGGCCCCGTCGCCCCCCACGGAATGATACAGCCCAGTCCCGATACCCGTATATACGGGTGGGATGCCTGCTCGGGATATCACTATTCCGACAGCACGATAAACGGATTCTCTCATACCCATCTGAGCGGTACGGGCTGTGGAGACTACGGAGACGTTCTGTTAATGCCCACCGTAGGAAAACAAAACTATCGTTACTTGGGATACGGTTGCCAACAAACCGCCTATGCCTCACCGTTCTCGCACTACAAAGAAGTGGCAAAACCGGGATACTATTCGGTAGAACTCGATCGTTACAACGTGACAGCCGAACTAACGGCGACACCTCGGGCGGCCCTGCACCGTTATCGTTTCCCCGAAAGTAAAGAAGCTGGATTTATCGTCGATTTGGATTACAGTCTACAAGGACAAGAAAACATCGATATGAAGCTCGCCTCGCTCAGCGATACCGAAATAGTCGGGTGGAAAAAGACCAAAGGCTGGGCGGAAAATCAATGTATAGGCTTTTACATGAAATTTTCCAAACCATTCACTTGCCATATCGTCGACACGGTCATCGATATCGTGCGCGATGGAAAATCCTGTAAATTGGAACAGAAAAAAGCCCTGCTCCAATTCCCGACGGCACAAAACGAAGAAGTGCTTGTAAAAGTTGGTATATCGGCCGTAGATATAAAAGGAGCACAGCGGAATGTCGAAACCGAAATTCCATCTTGGGACTTCGACAGTATAATGACCGCTACACAAAATAAGTGGAACGACTACTTGGAGACCATTCAGGTCGAAGGCAATAACGAAACCCAAAAACAGATATTCTACACAGCACTATACCACACGGCTATACACCCCAGCCTTTTTTCCGATGCGGACGGGCGCTATCGTGGGCTCGACCAAATGATACATCAAACCAAACCCGGCAAAGAAATATACACGGTTTATTCACTATGGGATACTTTTCGGGCATTGCATCCGCTATTGACCATCATCAAACCCGATTTAAATGAAAAATTGGTGATGTCTCTTATGCAAAAATACCACGAAGGGGGTATTCTGCCCATGTGGGAATTAGCAGGAAATTACACAGCTACGATGATTGGTTATCATGCTATCCCCGTAATTGTCGACGCATATATGAAGGGATTCGACAAAATCGATGGAAAAGAATTGCTCGAAGCCTGTATCCGCAGCTCAGTATATGACACGACCGGTATTATCGCATCGAGCAGAATGGTCAACGGGTTGGTTCCCATTTCTAAATACTACAAAAATAAAATAGGTTATGTTCCCTACGAAAAAGAAAACGAGTCGGTAGCCAAAGGTTTGGAATACGCCTATAACGATTGGTGCATCGCTCGATTGGCAGAAGAAATTGGCGATACGGCCACTTACGAAAAATACAAGGCACTCTCTAAATCATACATCAATTACTACGACCCGCAAACCGGATTCATGCGTGGTAAAGACTTGAAAGGGAATTGGCACGTTCCATTTAATCCCCGTTACTCCGACCACCGCAATGACGATTATTGCGAAGGAACAGCTTGGCAATGGGCTTGGTTCGTTCCTCACGATATAGAAGGACTTATCACCTTGATGGGAGGTCAGGAAAAATTCATTGGTCGACTCGATTCTCTCTTTGTCGCCGAATCAAAGATAGAAGGACCTCTCGTATCTTCTGATATATCGGGACTCATCGGACAATACGCTCATGGAAACGAGCCAAGCCATCACATCGTTCACCTTTACAACTACGTGAATCAATCGTGGAAAACCCAACAGTTGATCGATACGATTCTCCATACCCAATACTTCAACAACCCCAACGGATTGTCGGGCAACGAAGATTGCGGTCAAATGTCGGCTTGGTATGTGCTCAATGCGATGGGATTCTATCAAGTATGTCCCGGATCGCCCATATATTCTGTCGGTCGTCCTATCTTCGATAAGGTAACCATAAATCTACCCAACGGGAAAGTATTCGAAATTATTGCCAACAACAATTCCCGAACCAATAAATATATACAGAGCATTCGCCTTGATAATATCTTGCTCGAATCTCCTTTCTTCATGCATAGCGACATTATGAAAGGCGGAAAAATTGTAATGGAAATGGGAAACACCCCGGTCAAACAATAAACGAAATCAGATATTAACATCACATAATCCAAACAGTTATGAAAAATATGAATCGTTATCTCGCACTTGTGGCCTTGATAATCTCCTTAATCTCCTGCCAAAGTGAAGACAACCCAAATCGTTATGAATTAATACCCTATCCCAATGACATGGAACAGATGTCGGGACGCTTTTCTTTCGATGACGACACACAGATTTTTATTTCACCGGAATGTGGAGACGAAGTAAATGAAATCTTGGCTCAGTTTGCAGAACAATTCGGTAAAACAGCCGGCAAGGACTTAAAAATAGCCGAAAAAGAAGGCAAAAATATGATGATCGTAAAAATCGATACGACTATGAGCCAAGAGGCTTATCGGCTAAACATAAGCAAAAAGAAAATCGAAATAACCGCAGCTACGCCCAACGGTGTACGCTATGCGCTACAAACCGTTAAACAACTCCTTCCGGTAGCGATCTATGGAGAAAGCCTCTCCGCAGATGAAAATTGGTCGGTTCCTTGTGCCACGATAAACGATGCTCCCCGTTTCGGATATCGGGGAATGCACCTCGACGTTGCCCGTCATTTCTTCACATTAGACGAAGTAAAACGGATTCTCAACGTAATGGCTGTTCACAAACTAAATACATTGCATTGGCATCTCACCGACGATCAAGGCTGGCGCGTAGAAATAAAAAAATATCCACGATTGACCGAAGTGGGCAGTATTCGCAACAAAACCATGATTCGTAAAGAATGGGATAACTACGACACTACCCCTTATGGTGGATTCTATACACAGGACGAATTACGCGATATGGTAAAATACGCCGCCGATTTGGGTATTACTATTATTCCCGAAATAGACCTTCCCGGACACATGATGGCGGCATTGGCCTCTTATCCCGAATTAGGTTGTACGGGTGGCCCGTACGAAGTTTCCGGACAGTGGGGTATCCGTGACGATGTGCTCTGCGTAGGAAAAGAAAAAACATTCGAATTCATTGAAAACGTTTTGCTCGAAATCATAGATATATTTCCCTCGAAATACATACATATTGGAGGTGACGAATGTCCCAAAATTCGATGGGAAAAATGTCCTGCTTGCCAAGCCCGTATCCAAAAATTAGGACTCAAAGACGACGAACATGGTAAAGCCGAACACTATCTGCAAAGCTATACGACCGAACGGATAGAGAAATTCCTCAATGAACACGGACGCGAAATTATCGGATGGGACGAAATGCTCGAAGGCGGACTCACCACCAATGCAACTGTTATGTCATGGCGAGGTGTTGCCGGAGGTGTCGAAGCGGCGAAACAAGGGCATTATGCCATCATGACACCGACTGCACCTCTTTATCTTGACTATTATCAATCACGAGATACACAAAACGAGCCTTTGGCTATCGGCGGTTATAATCCGGTCGATATGGTCTACAATTTCAATCCCATACCCGAAAGTCTTACAGAAGAACAAGCCAAATTCATATTAGGTACACAAGCTAACATCTGGACAGAATATATCACTACTCCCGAACACCTCGAATACATGATACTTCCCAGATTAGCAGCACTGAGCGAAGTACAATGGGATCAAGTCGAAAACAAAAGTTATGACCGGTTCCTCGATAATATAGGCCATATCCTTGCCATCTACGATGTAATGGGACTCAACTATGCCAAACATATACTCGAAGTTAAAGGCGAATACTCGGTAAATGAAACCAAAGGCTGTATAGAAGTGACACTCCGCACACAAGGCAATGCACCCATCTACTATACCCTCGATGGATCCGAACCAACGACAAACAGCACCCGATATACCGATCCGATAGAAATCCGTACCGAAAATGATTCTTGCACATTGAAAGCTATCGTCATACGCGAAGGCATCGAAACCCGCACACTCGTGCGCCCCTTCAAATTCAATAAAGCCACAGGACACATGCCCCAACTGAAAGATGCACCCAGTGAAAAATATACTTTCGGAGGAGCCGGTGTACTCACCGATGGCATACATGGAGATTTCAATTACAGTAACGGTTGTTGGCTCGGATTCATCGATACGCCGTTAGATGCAACAATCGATTTAGGAAAAACGCAAACGATAAGTCAGGTCAAAATAGGATCGCTCGTACAATATTCCGAGTACATTTTCCCGCCCACCCAAATAAAAGTCTATGCGACTAATGGAGACAACCCGATGACCGAAATCGGAAAACTCGAAATTCCGGTAATACAAAAACAAGACCAAGACGGAGTACGGGAATATACCTGCAAATTTCCTGCCGTCCCCGCCTCGAAAATCCGAGTGGTTATCGACACTACAGACAAAATACCGGCATGGCACGGAGCCAAAGGTGAAAAAGGTTGGCTTTTTGTCGATGAAATTTCTGTTAACTAATGATTATTACCGAAACGTATGAATACACACAATATATTCAAATCCGTTCTCTTCTCTACACTGTTACTTATCGGAAACAGCTGTTCTGAGCGAAAAGAAATAGATGTTATACCTATGCCTCGATCGGTAGAGTATCACAGCGGAAATTTTACAATTTCACCCGAGACCAAGTTCTATACAAACCTCTCCGTAGAAAGTCGTCAAGCTCTGACCGACTATCTCGAAGGGACATCGCTCGGTTCCGTTCCCTTTGCCGAATCAGCTACCAGCAATAACGGGATAGAATTGAACCTCTGCGATAGTTCCATCGTGACAGGAAATGAAGCCTATCGGATCGAAATCGATAAAAAAGGTGTTCGCCTGTCGGCAAATACCGAGACTGGGATATTCTACGGACTCCAAACACTTCTGCAACTGTTGAATAACGGCGATAACAAAACTCTTCCCGCTCTGACGATCAACGATTCCCCTCGTTTCCCATACCGGGGATTGCACCTCGATGTTTCGCGCCACTTCTTTGATAAAGAGTTTGTCAAAAAACAATTGAATGCGATGGCCTATTTCAAAATGAATCGGTTGCATTGGCATTTGACCGACGGTGCTGGTTGGAGAATCGAAATAAAGAAATATCCCCGCCTCACCTCTTTCGCAGCGTGGAGGCCATTCGATAAATTAAACGACTGGTGGGTAGGAGGTCGCACTTTCTGTGAGCAAGACGATCCTCGTGCCGTCGGCGGATATTACACACAAGACGACATTCGGGAAGTTGTCGCTTACGCTGCCGAACGTCATATCACCATCATTCCCGAAATCGAAATGCCGGGACACTCCGAAGAAGTATTGGCTACTTACCCAGAGTTATCTTGTTCCGGTAAACCCTATGTCAATGCCGACTTTTGCATAGGAACCGAAAAAACTTTCGAATTCCTCGAAAACGTCTTACTCGAAGTAATCGACCTTTTCCCCTCTGAATACATTCACATCGGAGGTGACGAAGCAAGCAAAAGTAGTTGGAAGACATGCCCCCGTTGTCAGAAGCGCATGGCCGACGAGCACTTAAATTCGGTAGACGAATTGCAAAGTTACATGATACACCGCATTGAAAAGTTCTTAAACGATCACGGTCGTAAAATCATCGGGTGGGACGAAATCATAGAAGGCGGGCTATCTCCTACGGCCACAGTCATGTCATGGCGGGGAGAAGAAGGTGGCATCAAAGCTGTAAAAGCCGGAAACCAAGCCATCATGACACCCGGTAAATACTGCTACCTCGATGCATTTCAAGATGCCCCCAACACTCAACCGATGGCCATTGGCGGGTATCTTACTTTGGAAAAAGTCTACTCTTTCGAACCGGTCCCCGATTCGCTTTCCACGAAAGAAGCCGAGCTTATTCTAGGTGTACAAGGAAATGTATGGACCGAGCACATACCCACACCCGAACACTACGAATACATGATATATCCTCGGATATTGGCACTCGCCGAAATCGGGTGGTCTCCTTCCGAGGTCAAAAAGTGGGACAATTTCCACACCCGAGCCCTTCAAGCGGTAAATATACTTCGAGAACAGGGTTATAATCCTTTCCCTCTCGAAAAAGAAATAGGCGATAAACCCGAATCATACCAAAAGGTAAACCATCTGGCTATCGGGAAAAAAGTAACCTATGCCAATCCTTATAGCAATCATTACGCAGCTCAGGGAGAGAAAACATTAGTCGATGGCGTCCGGGGTGGTTGGATGTACAACGACGACCGTTGGCAAGGCTTTATCGATTGTGATTTCGATGTAACGATTGATCTCGGTAAAGAAACCGACATCAAACAAGTCTGTGCCGAATTCATACAGCTTAAAGGTCCCTATGTATGGTTACCCAAACAAGTTATCATATCGAGCTCTGTCGATGGAGAACATTACGATACCCTCGCGACTGTCGACAATGACATTTCACCCGACATCGAAACGCTTCAATTCAAAGAATTCGGTTGGGCAGGTAATGCAAAAGCTCGCTATATCCGCTACAAGGCATTATCGAACGGCATTACCGGAGGCTGGTTATTCACCGATGAAATCAGAATCAAATAATCGATATCTCATTTATAGAACAGAAAAAGACAAAATCTGGGAAAATGAAGAAGGTTAGTAAAGAAAAATCGATAAATCCTATTGCATGGGTCCCCACGGCATATTTTGCCATGGGGCTTCCTTTTATAGCGGTAAATCTCGTTTCCACGTTCATGTTCAAGGACTTAGGAATATCCGATACCCAAATTGCCTTTTGGACTTCTGTCATCATGTTACCGTGGACATTAAAGTTCCTTTGGAGTCCTTTTTTAGAAATGTATCGTACGAAAAAATTTTTCGTTGTCGTCACTCAGTTACTGAGTGGGTTATTATTCGGTATAGTAGCTCTCTCATTGAACTTCGACTATTTTTTCGCGATCAGTATCTCCACGATGGCAGTCATCGCTTTGAGTGGAGCCACGCATGATATAGCTTGTGACGGCGTCTATATGGCCGAACTATCTCCCAAAGATCAGGCAAAATACATCGGTGTACAAGGAGCTTTCTACAACATTGCGAAATTAGTAGCCAACGGTGGATTGGTAGCAGCGGCGGGAATGCTAGCCGAACATTTCGGCGCATCCGAAGGAGCCTCTATTCAAGCGAATATGCCCGCCTATAAAGAAGCGTGGATGATTATTTTTATCATCATTTCGGCACTGTTGTTGCTATTGGGGCTATACCACTCAAAAGTACTTCCTTCCACACAAGTACCAAACCAAGAAAAACGTTCAAGTTCCGATGTGGCGAAAGAGCTATGGGAGGTCATTAAAAACTTCTTTACCAAGAAACACATCTTTTACTATATCTGTTTCATCATACTCTACCGCTTTGCCGAAGGATTTATCATGAAAATCGCTCCGCTATTTCTGCGTTCTTCACGCGATATCGGCGGATTGGGACTTTCTCTTACCGAAATCGGCACATTGAATGGAGTGTTCGGTTCAGCTGCGTTTGTTTTAGGATCATTGTTAGCAGGAGTTTACGTTTCGCGTCGAGGATTGAAGAAAACGCTTTTCACCCTCTGTTGCGTATTCAACTTTCCATTCGTAGCCTACACATTATTAGCCATATTCCAGCCCGAAAATCTCTATCTGATAGGAACCGGTATCGTTATCGAATATTTTGGTTATGGATTCGGATTCGTGGGTCTCACACTCTTCATGATGCAACAGATAGCGCCGGGCAAACACCAAATGTCACACTACGCTTTCGCTTCGGGTATTATGAACCTCGGTGTCATGCTTCCAGGTATGATGAGTGGATTTTTCAGTGATTGGCTAGGCTATGAAAGATTCTTTATCTATGTATTGTTGGCTACAATACCATCGTTACTAATCACCTACTTCATTCCATTCACCTACGATGATTCGAAGAAAGAAAGTAATCGATGACAAAAAATAGATCTACGTTCAATCGCGATTAAACATTAAACACATATACATTAAAAAAGAAAAAACGATATGACAAAAAAAATGGTTATGCCCTGGGAAGACCGTCCGGCAGGATGTGCGGACGTCATGTGGCGTTATTCGAAAAATCCAGTAATCGACCGCTACCATATCCCCTCTTCCAACAGCATCTTCAACAGTGCCGTAGTACCTTTTGAAGACGGGTTCGCCGGAGTGTTCCGTTGCGATAACAAAGCCGTGCAAATGAATATCTTTGCAGGATTCAGCAAAGACGGTATTCATTGGGACATCGAACATGATCCCATTAAATTCAAAGCAGGAAATACCGATATGATAGAATCTGAATACAAGTATGATCCCCGTGTCACTTGGATCGAAGACCGTTACTGGATCACATGGTGTAACGGCTACTACGGTCCGACCATCGGTGTAGGCTACACATTCGATTTCAAAGAGTTTTTCCAATGTGAAAACGCCCTTCTGCCTTTTAATCGCAATGGAGTACTGTTTCCGCAAAAGATCAACGGGAAATACGCCTTGTTGAGCCGCCCGAGTGACAGCGGACACACTCCGTTCGGCGATATTTATATCAGTTATAGCCCCGACATGAAGTTTTGGGGCGAACATCGGCACGTACTCTCTCCCACACCTTTCCCCGTGAGCGCTTGGCAATGTACCAAAGTAGGTGCTGGCCCTATCCCTATCCTCACCGACGAAGGCTGGCTCATGTTCTACCACGGTGTCATTACCACTTGTAACGGATTCCGTTACTCTATGGGAGCGGCAATTCTCGACCGTGAAGACCCCTCCAAAGTGCTTTATCGTACACAACCCTATCTCCTTGCCCCGGCAATGCCCTATGAGATGCAAGGCGACGTACCCAACGTTATATTCCCTTGTGCAGCCCTTCACAACGAAGATCGAGTAGCGGTCTATTACGGCGCGGCCGACACAGTCGTGGGAATGGCATTCGGATATATTTCGGAAATCATCGAATTTACCAAAAAGAACTCAACAATCTGATTTTTTTATGAACATTCGCAATCTCATCGTTGCGGGAATCATAATGACAGTCTCGTCCGCCACACTATCGGCAGACGAGCCTGTCGCTTATGTAAACCCTTTCATCGGAACAACGAACTTCGGAACGACGAATCCGGGTGCAATCTGTCCTAACGGCCTTATGTCGGTCACACCATTCAATGTAATGGGTTCCGACAAAAACGTATATGACAAAGATGCGCGCTGGTGGTCCACCCCCTACGAATACCACAACACATTTTTTACCGGATTTTCTCATGTAAACCTTAGCGGCGTGGGCTGCCCCGAATTAGGCTCCCTTCTATTAATGCCGACAAGCGGAGAACTCAATGTCAATTACAAGCAATACGGTAGTGAATACGCTTTGGAAGAAGCTCACCCGGGCTACTATGCCAACCGGCTCACTCGCTACGGTATCGATACAGAAGTGAGTGCTACACCCCGCACCTCCATCGCCCGATTCACCTACCCGGGCGGTGAAAGCCACATATTGCTCAATTTAGGAGAAGGACTCACCAACGAGAGTGGAGCGACCGTCCGTAAAGTAAGCGATACCGAATACGAAGGTAGCAAGCTCCTCGGTGGATTTTGTTACTACAACCGGCAGGGAGTATTCCCTATCTACTTCGTGATACGGGTCAACAAAAAGCCCCTACAATCGGGATACTGGAAAAAACAAAGACCTATGACCGGTGTAGAGGCCGAATGGGATCCCGATAACGGGAAGTACAAAATCTACACCCGGTACACCAAAGAAATGTCGGGCGATGACATAGGAGTATTCTTCTCCTACGATACCAAACCCGGAGAACAGATTCAAGTACAAATGGGCGTATCGTTCGTCAGCATCGAGAATGCCCGCCAAAACCTCGACAGTGAGCAGCAAGGATTCCAATTCGACAAAGTGTGCCTCGATGCCCGGAATCAATGGAACGATATACTCTCCCGAATAGAAGTAGAAGGAGGTTCCGATGAACAAAAAACCATCTTCTATACGGCACTATACCACATGTTTATTCACCCCAACATTCTCCAAGATGTCAATGGGCAATATCCCGCTATGGAGAGCGACAAGATACTCACCACCCGGCACGATCGCTACACCGTCTTCTCGCTATGGGATACATTCCGCAACGTACACCCATTCTTTACCCTCGCTTATCCCCAAAAGCAACTCGACATGGTACAGACCCTCATCGACATGTACAAAGAATGGGGTTGGTTACCTCGCTGGGAACTTTATGGAAACGAAACGCTCACCATGTCGGGAGATCCGGCTATCATTATGTTGGCGGACACATGGTTGCGAGGACTTAAAAACTTCGATGCAGAAACAGCCTATGAGGCGATGGTAAAATCGGCGACTGCTCCCAGTAGCGAAAATATTTTACGCACCGATAACGACGACTACATGAAACTGGGATATGTACCCTTACGCGAGCAATTCGACAACTCCGTATCCCACGCCCTCGAATACTATCTGGCAGATTTCGCACTCTCCCGTTTCGCCGAAAGTTTAGGGCACAAAGAAGATGCCCAAACCTTCGCCAAACGTTCGTTGGGCTACAAACACTACTATTGCAAAGAATTCGGGACACTGCGTCCCATACTGCCAGACGGCTCGTTCTACACGCCGTTCGATCCCCTGCAAGGTCTCAACTTCGAACCAGCTCCCGGATTCCACGAAGGCAACGCATGGAATTACACCTTCTATGTCCCCCACGACATCGACGGGCTAAAACGATTGATGGGAGGAGAAAAGAAATTCGCCGCCAAGTTGCGCAAAGTATTCGATGAAAATTTCTACGATCCGGCAAATGAGCCAGACATCACTTACCCCTACCTTTTTGCCCAAGTCAAAGGTGAAGAATGGAGAACTGACTCGCTAGTCAACTCGCTCTTGAAAAAATACTTCAAGAATCAACCCGATGGCATACCCGGCAATGACGACACAGGAACGATGTCCGCATGGGCCGTATTCAGTATGATGGGACTTTATCCCGATTGTCCGGGAATACCCCGTTATACCCTCGTAGCTCCTGCCTTCGACAAGATTATACTCCATCTCGATCCTCGTTATTATACCCAAGACACCCTGGTCATCGAGTGCGAACGGCCTTCTCCGAAGGCTATCTACACCGACCGTATCACGGTAAACGGGAAAAAACATAAAGGACGATTCATTTTCCACGAAGATTTAGTCAATGCCGGTACAATCCGGTTCACTCTTACCGAGAAAAAATAAATCCGATCTTTCTCCATAATGCAGAAACGGAGCCAATTTCCTCAAATGGAAATTGGCTCCACTCGTTTTATAAAATCCGAAATCTATCAATTATTCCCACTCGATAGTCGAAGGCGGTTTAGAACTGATGTCGTAAACCACCCGATTCACGCCACGCACCTTATTAATAATGTCGTTAGATACTTTGGCAAGGAACTCATAAGGCAAATGAGCCCAATCGGCAGTCATACCGTCGGTCGAAAGAACGGCTCGGAGGGCGACAGCCCGCTCGTATGTCCGTTCGTCGCCCATCACCCCTACCGACTGTACCGGCAACAAAACGACTCCCGCCTGCCACACTTTATTATACAGGTCGTTGTCGATAAGTCCTTGTATGAAAATATGATCTGCCTCCTGCAAGATATGTACCTTCTCAGGTGTGATATCTCCAAGTATACGGACAGCCAATCCGGGACCGGGGAAAGGGTGACGTCCGATGAGTTTCTCGCTGATACCCAGTTCCCGACCGACCCGACGTACCTCGTCTTTAAACAGCAGACGCAACGGCTCCACCAATTTCAAATTCATCTTCTCGGGCAATCCTCCTACATTATGGTGCGATTTGATAGTCATACCCGTAATCGAAAGCGATTCGATCACGTCGGGATAAATAGTCCCTTGCGCCAGCCTTTTTATATCGGTCAGCTTACGAGCCTCGCGATCGAAAATCTCGATAAAACCTTTACCGATAATTTTCCGTTTCTTTTCCGGCTCGGTCACCCCCTTCAACTGTTCGTAAAAATAATCCTTAGCATCTATACCCAAGACATTGAGCCCCATATCCTTGTAGTTGGCAAGAACGCTCTCAAACTCGTTTTTCCGCAACAAACCGTTATCGACGAAGATACAGGTAAGGTGATTACCGATCGCCTTGTTAAGCAACACGGCAGCCACAGTAGAATCGACACCTCCCGACAAAGCTAATACCACTTTATCGTCTCCCAATTTCGTACTTAATTCCGCTACCGTATGTTCGATAAACGATGCCGGTGTCCAGTCCATATCACAGTGACAGATATCACGTACGAAATTCGTCAGCAGAAGCGTGCCGTCTTCACTGTGATATACCTCTGGGTGGAACTGTACACCCCATGTCGGTTCGCCCTCGATATGAAAAGCCGCTGTCTTTACTTCATGGGTACTGGCCACAAGGGTGAAGGTAGAGGGAATTACCGTAATAGAATCGCCATGCGACATCCATACGGTGGAATTCTCCCGCACACCGCGCATGAGGGGATCGTTCTCATCATGCCAAGCCAAATTGGCACGACCATATTCCCGGGTATCGGCAGACTCGACCTTTCCCCCCGACGTATGAGCCAAAAATTGCGCCCCGTAACAAACGCCAAGTACCGGATAAACACCACGGATACGACTCAAATCGACAAAAAGGGCATTAGGATCGTTCACCGAATAGGGACTCCCCGAGAGAATCACTCCTTTAATTCCCTCTTCTCCGTAAGGGAATTTATTGTACGGCAAGATTTCGCAATACGTGTTCAGCTCCCGCAACCGACGGGCAATCAACTGCGTGTATTGAGAACCGAAATCGAGAATAATAATTTTTTCCTGCATAATCGTAGGTCTTTATGTATGTTGTATATGATTTTCTATTTTATCCTGAATCAACTGTTTGATATTATCCGGCTCCCCGACAAGCCAAATCACATCGTGCGCCTCAAAACAAGTTTGTCCGTCGGGCTGATGAAATGTTCCGTCTGCACGTTCTATTCCCACAACGAGGCAATTATTCTTATTACGAATGCTCAACGACGAGCTCGTTTGCCCGATCAACGGCGAATTCCCGGGAACAACAACATGCGTAAATGTGACTTCCCTGTTATCGGTTTCCTCTTCGGGCGATTCACTACCTTCCACTACGGTAAGCAAAGATTGAATCTGATCATCTGTTCCAATAACACCGATCGTATCTCCCGGAAAAATTCGGGTTTCCCCCTTCGGGATATTGATTCGCCGAGTTCCCCTCTGAATACTTACGACATTGATTCCATATTCTTTGCGTAAATCGGAATCCATTAGGCGACGTCCGGCAAACGGACAGTCAGCATTTACATCCATATAGGCCAAATGCATATCGCTCACCAAGCTCGTATTCCGTCCTGTCTTTCGCAATTCCCTTTCGTTCAAGTTATCCATAAATATATTTTCGATACGCATGAACTGCTTCTGTATGCGCTTAGACAATAA
>OJOX01000174.1_pt1 | contig 30049 bp, 27 predicted proteins | sample 1598301 | NCBI WGS metagenome assembly OJOX01 (sample SAMN03922480, study PRJEB24848) | human gut metagenome | isolation source: stool sample | host: Homo sapiens | place: Germany | collected 2011-05 | reverse complement strand
TTATTGTACTTGCAATCAATATTTCTTTATCATCAGGAGAGAATGAAATATTACCAATTCTCGTATTTACAACCGATTATTACTCAATATTTTACAAGTGATAAGTCAGAAATATGGTCGTTGTCTTTAATGGTGCATTCTAAAGGGTGAAGATTTAACGTTTTTGTTATTTCTTAACTCATGTTGCCAATATTGGCAAACTCTTCTTTATTTCGGTGCAATTTGTGATTGACATTCCACTTTAATTTTGCCTCATTGCTTAAGCTGCCGCAAAAATGTTTTGTTTTATTGTGTTGGTTTCCTTTCTTTTGCTATGTCAAACATCAATATTTTTCCATTACGTTCTATCTCCAAAGTAAGACTATCAGCCTGTTGAATGTATTTCTCTAATTTGCCACTTGCCACAGACATAATATCTGTGTTTATCGCTCCGTTATCAACAGCGATTACCTTATCTCCTAACATCAATCCTGCTTCTTCTGCAAGTCCGTTTATTTCCAAAGCCGTAACACAAACCGCATTGTTGCGGATATTGATACGTAAACCGAGTGGGGAAAGTCCATCATGAATGGTCGGGAGTATGTCAGCACATTGTTTGACGTATAAGTTTTTGCCGACAAGTATAAAATTCATTTTTCCAGCGAAGATATTACCTGCCACATTTTTATCGATAGATGGTATATAGCTCAACGTACAATCCGGAATTACTATACCGTTACAGAACATCGTGATTCCACGGAACTCTGCAATCGTATCTGTCAACCCTTCTCTACGATAATTTGTATACGTCCTCTGTGAATGGGACATCCTTAATTTCTCATAAGTATTTTTGTCTATTATGATGTCATAATTCGAGCCCAAGTCAAGCATCAAATCCAAACTGTCAGTCTGCTTACTATACAGTGGCAAATTGTTTACTCCTCCTTTAGCAAGAGTAAATCCTTCTGTTTCTTGCTTTAGTATATCCTCATTTTTAAGCGAGAATGCAGTCATTTCATTGCTATCCATATTGAACTTCCAACCTATATTTCCCATGATAGCACGTCCTAACACCGGGCGATATAGTGTATTATACATACCATTATCCTTTGGAACAGATGTGAAAACAACTCTCTTTAATTCGCAATCTCCAAGCTGGATATTATTTACTCTATATAATTTTGAGAAATAGACTTGTTTGTAAAAGTTGAATGTCGGCATCGGTTTCCGTTTCCAATATTCAGCCTCGTATCGGTCAAGAATTTCTTGCTTAGCTAGAGCAGTAGATGCTTGTGTATCGAACAAGAGCGTGTCAGTATATTGACCGTTTATTATAGCGGCTACTCCAAAATAACCGTTTGGGTCACGGATTATTGGAGAGGTTTGAATAAATTCAGAATCAATGTTTTCTACTGCACTTCTTTGCTCTGCATTAAAGTTTTTAACCCAAATGCTTATATAAACAAAGTAAATAAGTATACAAATCAGCAAAGCTGATAATGTGCGGACTAAATATCTAAAAAATTTTTTTACCATATTATTTATAGATTTAATCAGTTAAAGAGTAATAGCATTCGTGAAGTTTGAGGTATACCATAGCCAATTTCATAGTTAGGGGCAGAACTGTTTAATCCCGATGTATGTAAGAGATTGATAAGTTCATTTCGACTCATTCGTTTGTACTCCAGTAGAGAAGCGCATAATCCGGCAATGACAGGAGCCGTATATGATGTTCCTCGGCGTGGAGGAGGTGCATAGGCACATACATCGGGCTTTATATAATCAACTCCCTTATAACCGATTGAACTGAAACTGACACGGGTAGTGCTGTCGGATTCAATGGCCCCAACGGATATTACCTCCTTGACATCGGCGGGGAAATTTGAGTAACGCCAGGAGTCATCACCCTCGTTACCCATACTCTGAATAAATATCAGGTTAGGATTGACTTGCAGCATACTGTCGACAAATTGCGAGATACGAGAGCTACGTCCGTCAAGCATGGCGGGTGTGTAGCCGTCATAATCATCAAACACTGTATAACCGCATGAACTTGTTATCACATCTACATTATGCGACAATAACCAGCGTATGGCATTCATCATACGATCTTCTTCTAATCGCAACTCCGTATCGAAGTCGTCAATTTCGGCCAAATAATATTCGGCATTCCATGCAAGCCCCTTTATTGTGTCTCCAGATGAAAGATAGCCGCCTATGCAGGCACAGGAATAGGCTCCGTGGTCTCGCTCCCGTCCGGCTTTCTGAACGAAGAAATCGGTTGTGTCGCCGTCTATGAAATTGGCATAAGCTGCCACATGCATATTTTTCGTCCATGAGCGTTGCCGCAATCCTCCGAATCCTGTATCCAGTACCCCGATTTTAATTCCACGACCACTGAGGTTTAACGAATCGTATAATGCATTAATCATCATTGCCGGTGCTGTTGTATAGACACGTTTCCCGATAGGCACATAATGTTCAGGAGGATTTGAAAAATCATTTCGTGTCAAATAATAGCCCAGTATTGATAGGATGATAATGGAAAACAATAGTATTCCACCAATAATTTTTATAACTGTTTTTAATGTTTTCATTGGCTCAATGTATTTTTTCAATGTAGTTGTTACTCTCAAGAATATCCTGCTCTATCTCATCAATTGATGCCTGAATAACACACTGGCAATACCCATACACTCGTTATTTTAGTAAAAGTATAAAACAGAATAGCCGCAATACCAAGAAGAAACAGACACCGAAACAGTCCGATGCCTGTAAGTACACGCACAATCTGTTTTGAGCGTAGATTCATATAGAGTGAAATATTACTCATTGCAACCTAAACAAATTAGTGAAACAAAAATACGTTTTTTGATCACTGATTATCAGATGCCAATTCTTTCTCGATTTCTTCAATAGTCGGCAAACTACCTCGGAAGCCTTTCGGTAAAGCGTGTCCTAATTCATAGTCAGAGATTCCGATTGGCTTCTGAATATCACGTAAGGCATATTCAGCCTTGATACGATCTTTGCTCTTGCAAAGCAACAATCCAATCGTTCGGTTATCTCCCTCTCGACAAAGAATATCATCCACGGCAGAGCAATAGAAATTCAGTTTGCCAATATATTCTGGCATAAACTCCGTGTCTTTCAACTCTATCACCAGATAGCGATGTAGAAAAGCATTGTACATCAGTATATCGATATAGTAATCATCGCCCGACACCTCTATGTGATACTGCCGTCCCATGAAAGCAAATCCTGCCCCCATTTCTACAAGGAATTTTTCCACATGCTTCACCAAACCGATTTCCACGTCACGCTCATTGTATTGCTCTGTGAAAGTCAGCATATCGAATATATATGGGTCTTTGAGCATTGATTTCACATCGTTTGCTTCCGGTGCCGGGAGGGTTTCAGTGAAATTGTTAGCCAACGCTCCATGCTTACCATAATCATCAAGTTTGATGGCTTCCTGCAGATAGCGTGTCGTCCAGTGATTAGTAATGCTCTGCACCATATACCAATAGCGTGCACGAATATCTTTAACCTGTTTTATCAATACAAGATTGTGCGTCCAATCCAGATGCTTGATAGGGAGGGTGAAATTATATTCATCCAATTGCGAAATCAGTGATTTCGCAATTGGAGAAACACTCCTTTTTACCATCGTAAGCTCTTGGTTGTACTCGTTGAAGAACTGCACCATATATTGCATATTGCGTACAGTAAATCCTTTTATTTCGGAATAATCGTTCTTCAAATCCGCTGCCAGCCGTTGCAAAGTTTTCTTGCCCCAACCGTCTGCATTCTGGCTTTGCTGCAACATGCCACCAATATCCCAATACATCCTGAGCATTTCTTCATTGGCTGCATAAATCGCCCGTTGTTGGGCGATCAGTACCCGTTGTTTGATTTTGCGAAGCAGTGCCGCATAACCACGAAAGTTATCCGACATGTTTTCAATTGCTTGTTTATCTGTATTTTTAGCCATAATCTCCTTTAATATATTTACAAAGTTACGTTTTTTATTCAATTGTACATCAAATTCTTACTATATTATTATCTATACTTCCTTATGGGCTATCTTCTTATCGAAAAACCTCTTTTCTGCTGTTGGTCATAATTCCCCTCCACAACATTATCAACTTCCCGTTTGGCTTTGATTTGCTCCCGGTTATCAAACCCGCCCTTTTGCTTGGCTGTGAAATACAGGAAATCACCTGCCGCCCGGTGTGATTGTCTGTCCTCCCCGAACAGGTTAAGTGCACCCTTGATGTCCGCTACCTGCTCCGTATCAAAACGTGGCTTGTAATAATCCCTTGCCAAACAGATGATACCGTGTACCGCCTTGCGAAAAATCTCGCTTGTCTTGAGCAAAAGGAAGCCGAGACTCTCAATAATCAGATTCTGCCATGCAATCCGGTTTTTAAGTTTCATAGTTTCCTCTGAATGTACGGCATCCCTGTGGCTTAATTCAGACTGATGTTCAGTTTTCAACTTCATCAATTCACGGTGGTGGCTGTTCTGCATGGTCCGGATTGTGCCTTGTAACTGCCCGATGGTTTCCTCATGTGTGGAAATCTCATGACGCAAATCCTCTATTTCGCCTTTTAGAGCCTTTGACCTTCCTGTAGCCCAACCGACAGCGGCATTGAGCAGTTCACTTCCTTTCTCCTTATTCAGCTTGGAACGTTTCTCGTTGATAGCTCTGTCAAGCTCTTCATTCTGCCGTTCCTTTTGAATGGCCATTTCACTTAGGGTGTTGGTGATTATTTCAGCCTCGTGCATCTTTTGGTTGGCTTTTTCCAGTTGATGCTCCCGATACTGCCTCGTAGCGTCAAGACGCTTCATCTCCTCTTTCTGCTTCTCAATGATGAAGTCATTACGATCCAGATGTTTCTTTCCCGTAACGGCTTTTGATTGTCCCCGCTCCATTGAGAGAATATCGGATGCCAGGTTTTGCATCGTTGTCATATCGTCATCATTGAGCTTTATGCTCTTGCCTGTATCGTGGTTCATCCAGTCGAATACGATGTGCGCATGGTAATTCGGTTTGAACCATCTGTCACCCACCTTGAAACTCTCTCTGTCCTCTGGTGATGGTTGTCCGGACAGCCAATGTCCCTCGTCCTTGTGCAGATAAATCTGGAGCGGTGTGATACCCCAGCGTCTTTGGCACTCATTACCAAATTCACGCACGTCCGCCAGTGTCGTGTCCGGTCGGATGAGCAATACGCCCTCACGGATGGGCGAGCATCCTGCCACCTTGACAATCTTGCCGTTCTTCCCTTTGCGCTCACGCTCCTTTTCCTGCATGGCACGACCTGTCTTTTCCTTGACCATCCGTTTGATGTTGTCGTAGTGTATCTGCAAATTCGGATTGCCGAAATCCGGATTTATCCACTGCTTGTTGTCGGCTGTGAGTTCGGGTACGATGTAGATTTTGGATTTGTCGATATTGCGCATGTATTCGGCAGTCCTCCAGTTATGAGGTCCGCTTGATTTGATGTTGCAAGGCTTGATATGTATGCTTGATTTTATTGCCATTTCTTAAAATTTGATTTGGGTTATTGACTAATATAGTTTGCCGCTGTCCGCTCATAACCGCACAGGGTTCTTAGGGCAAAGTCCTAAGTGGGTCGGGGCAAAGCCCAGCCCCTCGGGAGAGCCCACAACTACGAAAGCGAAGCGTGTAGTTATAGTGGGCTATATCAATGGCAAGCCATTGTCTATCCGCTACAGCCTACGGCTTCCACTCTCCTCCATTAAGGAGGGTTTTCATCACCGCTGCCGATTGGGGATGCACCGACCAATACAAGGTCTAAATCGTCTATCAGCTTTTGCAGGAGCGGATTCTTTTCCATCATCCGTTGGAGGATTTTTTCAGCCTCTGCCAAGTGGTCGGCTGTACACATCAGTTTGCCCTCCCGTATCTGGCAAATAATCCAATCGGCAATGTCGATATGGTCAGCCTTTTGCTTCGGAGTGGCATTTTTCTCGATGATGTCAGATATAATCGTCTTGCAAAAGTTCATGCTTCCGGCACGTTGTTTCCATTCGGCATATCCGTCCGCATCAGGAAAAAGAAGCACGGTTCGTCCGGTCAGCACACGTAGCTTTTCCTCTCTTAACTGGCTCTTGCCTCCTGTCGCCAGCCATACATAGCCGGGAAATATGGCTGAGCCGATTACGGCACTCTTTTCGGATTCCACCAAGACCGCCACTTTGCTGGGATTGCCGCCCAGCAGATGTTCCCCGAAGAGGCATTGGGACAACTGCCATTCCTCCGGCAATACCTGTTGCTTTTTCAGTATGCTGTGTATCCAGTTCACTGCCGATGTCTGTCCTCCCTTGATACGATGTCCATCTTCGGGATTGTACTGTATCACCTTGCCCGTGCGAACTTTGTTATTGCTGTCTATCTGCCAGAAAATGACAGCCCCGTCACGGGTAGCCCCCAAACGGTATTCCTCCAGCAACCGTTTCAACACTTCTTTTGCCTTACTGCCGTAATAGGAAGTAAGGAGCGAGGAAATGAAGCGGAAGAAGTTGCTGTGAACGCTTTTCGATTTCTCCACATAATGGGGTGGTATGTAACCTATGGCACCCGGTTGTGATACCTGCTTGGGCTTTTGTTCCACTCTTCGCCCGCCGGAAGAGAAATCATTTGTGGCACGACATTCGGGGTGTTCCCGAAAGTATTGCTTGGGGGTGTAGTGATACCCGCAACTGCTTTCATGGTTGCACCTGCCGACCGATGGATGCAGGGGTGTGTCCTGCTCATCCACATAATAGGCAAAGGAATGTCTGTCGCCACAACCCGGGCAGGTATGCCGTGTTGCCGTTCCTTTATATCTCTGTAACGAATAGCCACTCATTGCTTTCCTCCTTTCCGTTGATTGTTCCGCTGTCCCGTCCTGTCCCACTGTCCCGGCTCATAGGGCATGGGACGGTGGGACACCTTGGGACACTTCGGGGAATACCGCTTTTTCATGGCTTGTCCTCCCCTTTTTCTTGTCCGGCAAACAGTTCTGCTTGCTTTACTTCCTTGATTGTCACGACTGTCCCGTCTTGTCCCATTGTCCCACTTGTTGTGGGTTGGGACGGTGGGACACTTGGAACAGCCATATCCTTAGCCTCCTTGCTGCGTTGGATTATCCGGCTGACGGTGGACTTGCCGCAATTCACCTGTGAGGCTATCTCCCTTACGGACTTGCCTGATTGGGATAACTGCAAAATCATGCAGTTCCTTTGGTTTGATTCATTGTCGCCCAGTTTCCTCAGATGCTCCTTTTCCGTGGAGTAGCCCCTATGCACAAACTGCAAGAAGGCATCCACCTTTTCTATTTCATAGAGGATTACATTGTCCGCATCGTATGAGTATGTGCCATAGCGCACTTTCAACTGCTTCACATAGCGAAGCCCACCGTCCTGCGCACTCTTGCCGATGGCAAACACGCTGTCAAAGAAGTTGTAAAGCCGTTTGCTTCCTGCAAGGTCATTGGATGTGATGGGACAGTCCAAAGAGCGTTTGGGGGTATGCGCCAAGACAAGCATGGACAGGTCATACCTCTTCTTGAGGTTGTTGAGTTGTATCATCAGCCGTCCGGCGGCATCGCCTTTTTCCATAGCACAGCACAGATAGGTAAGGTTGTCCACGATGAAAATCTTACAGCGGGTTTGCAACGCCATCTGCTCGATGCTGCCGATAATCGCCTCTTCAAAGTCAGCTTCCAACAGCGAATTGCAGTCAAGAGATACCCGATACAGCTTTTCCGGAAAGGTGTATAGGTTTCCGTGTTCATCGGTATAGCGGAGTTGGAATTGTTTGTCGGACAGCTCGAAGTCCAGATACAGTACATTGTCAGTCCGTGCGATGCGGTCGGCTATCTGCACGGCAAGGATGGACTTGCCCACGTTGGAATCGGCAAAGAGGCAGGACAGTTCCCCCTCGTACCAGAAACTGTTCCACAACGCACGGGGCGTGGGCAACAGCGATGCTTCAAGTACAGTCCTGTTGGCGGTCTTGATACTCATCACACCGATACTCTCCGGCATACCGTCCTGCACTTGGGTAGCCCTCGCAAGGTCGCCGTGTATCAGGCTGATATAGTTCTTGTCCTCTTCCATGACATTTACCAGTTACGGGGATTGGGCTTGCGGCGGTGGGAAGAGGATAAGGACTCGCCCAGTTCCTCATCGGACAACGGAACGGGGTTCTTCCGGGAGGATTCCAGCCACTTGTCAAGCTCGTCACGGTAGAGGCAGTAGCGTTTTCCGGGCTTGGTGGCAGGAATGCTTCCTTCCGAAAGTTTCATGTAGAGCGTACCTTTTGGAATACCCAGATACTCTGCCGCTTCGTCCACGGACATGGGGACATGGGTGTCCACTGCCTTTGCATTATTCACACTGTGCTGCTCGGTGAGCAGGCTTCTAAGGCTCATCACCTCGTCTCGAAGCTGAGCCACAACCTCGGGGAGGTCATTGAATGTAAGAATTGTTTTTTCCATTTTTGCGCTCGTCTCTTTTGTAAGACTTGGCGCAAAGGACAGCAATGATATAACCGTGAATATCTCCACGACAGGTCATTGCAAAATAATTCCCGAATAACTATGCCCAACTGCAAATGACGGGTAAAGTTATTCGGGAAACATTGTAAAACAGCAGATTATGAGTTTTCGGCTGTTTGTCGTTATTATCGTGATTTCTCTAAAACAGGCTTAATTCCGCTTCTCCCGTACATAGTCCGCAGGATAATGGAAATCCAGATTGCCGTTTTCAGGTTCGTCAATCGGAATAAGTGTCTTCAACGGTTCTACCTTGAAGTTCTTGATGGTCGCTATATCCGTATCGGCAAATTCACGTGGGAAAAGGGCTTTGATGAAACGGGCACGGTTGTCCCCATTATAATATTTCTTGTACATGAAACGCTCGGAGATATTCCACACGAAATGGCGGAGTGGGATATTGGTAATCTCTTTCGTCAACCGTCTTGTTATCGGCTTCGGCTTGTAAGTGTGAAGGTTCATCCAACTGTTCACCTCTTTGCAGATATGGTTCACAGTCTCTTCGTCAGCGATACGGGGCATGTAGAAATGAATATACTCCATGACCATGCGGATGCGCTCTTCCTTTTCTTGTTTTTCCCTGTCCTCATAGTCGGCACGGTTCTTCTCGTGAAGTTCCGGGGCGATGGAAAGTCTTATCGGCGGCTCTGTGCCAGCGGAGGCTTCTCCGTTTGTCGGCATCGGTTTTAGTGCCGCTGTCGGTTCAAGCGTACCTTGAGGCAGTTCTTCCCGTCCCTTTATGGTTTCGGCAACCGTTCCTTTCTTGCCGAACTTTATTTTGTAGATTTCGTAAGTGTCGAAGATAACTGTCTGAAAAGAGAAATAGAGCAGCCAGCCTAAAAGGTTGCCGCATACAAAAACTATCAGCCTGACAAAGTTGTCCTGATTGAATTTCTCAGCGACAATCAGTGTCGCTATGGAAGATATTAGGAGGATGGCAAAGCCGACAAATCCTAAAATGATATATTTGTCTTTTACGGACGGTTCCATATTCTTTGTCTTATTCGGTTATTACTTGTTCCTGTTTTCGCAAATTTAATAGTCTTCTTTCAATTATTACTCATTATCCTTTGTCAGTGGTTTCTTTTTCAATGTTTTTCACCAAAAGTCCGAAATCATACTCGATTATCATACTCTGAGGGCTTATAAGGATGGAAATAGAGGAGGCGGTTATCGCATAATGCCTTAACCGCCCCCTCTGAATGTCCGTCTGTTTGAGACCGCCTTATGCCTCCTTGCGTTTCAGGGTTATCTTGTCCACGACCTCACACATCTGCTGTGCCGCCATCTTGGAATAAATCTGTGTGGTGGTAATATTCTTGTGTCCCAGATAGGCTTGAATGACAGCCATGTCCGTACCCATTTCCACGTGCAGGCTTCCGAATGAGTGCCGTGTGCAGTGAAAGGTTATCTTCTTGGTTATCCCTGCCGCCAAGAGCCACCGTTTCAGCGGTCCTTGCAGCATCTTGTCCTTAAAACCGTCAAAGATAAGCCCCTCGCACCGTTCCCCAAGCAGCCCGTAGGCTTCATCGCTGATGGGGTTGTGTACAATCTGTTTTGTCTTCTGCATACGGGTGGTTACGAACATCTTGCCGTTAGTGTACGGTTGTATCTGTTGCCAAGTGAGTTGCTTGATGTCGCTCTTCCTCAATCCGGTCAGGCAACCGAAAAGGAACGCCCTTTTCAAGACCTCTTCTTCGCATGGGGTTTCGGCAAGCCGTATCAGTTCCTCTTGGCTCAGGTGCTCCCTCATGGTAGGAATGCTCTCGATACGGTCTAAGAAACCGTTGGGGTTCTCCTTTATCTTCCTGTCACGGTAGGCAGTGTGGAGAACGGCACGGAAAGCAGACCAGTACCCTGCTGCGGAGTTTATATGCAGCTTTTGGTTGGTATGTATGGACTGCGGAGCACCAAGCAGATACTCCATGAACTTGCGGCACAAGTCCACGTCCACTTCCTCAAAGGTGCATCTGCCGTTCACAAACCGCTCGAAATGTTTATAGACGTGTCGCCACTTGATATTCTTCCTGTCTGCCAATTCCTTGAAGTAGGCGAGGAAATCGCCTTTCATCTTGGCTTTGTCAAAGAAACCGTTGTTCTCGTTGAAGATGGCTTCGTAACGCCGGTTACGCAGTATCTCCGCTTTTTTCATCATGCGTGCGTTGAAATCACGCTCCTGCTGGTTGGCAGGTTTGGCGAAGATGTAAATCCCCAGAGCTTCACGTGTAATCACTTTCATGGTGGTGTTGTCACGGTAGCCCGGATAATAGTCCAGACACAATGAATACTGTGTCCCGTTCTTAATCTTGCGCTTGCGCAAGGTCACTGTCTTGCATTTGCTCATATTGATACTGTTTTAATTGATAATACGTTTGTGGGTGTTTCCCGAACTTTTCGATGGCAAAGAAACAACGTGAAACAACCGTGAGAAACGTCACGGACAATCATTCTGAAATAATTTTCCAGTAATGTAGGTTGTTCATGGTTACTTGTTCCTCTCTGCCATGACACGCTCCACATCGGAGCGCAAAAGCAGGTTCTTTACACCGACCTTTATCTTTTCGATGTGCTTTACCTTGACAATATGGCAGATGTTGGCGGAGGAAAGCCCGTAAATCTGCTTTACCTGTTCCACGGTATAGTAGCGTTCATCATTTACAAGGTCGGTTCTGCGTAGCTCGTCCAGATGGGATTTGGAATAATAGGTGCGCCCGTATTCTCTTTTGGTGGGTATCTTGTGACGATAGACGTATGCCCGGAGTGCGGAGGGCTTCATGCCGAACAATTCTTCCGCTTCTTCTGTCAGGAGCCAGTCGGTAATCCTGCTTATATCAACTGACACACCGAAAAAATCGTCAATATGCTTCTTGCTGTAATAGTTCTTTCCGGCGATGCGGCAGATGGGGATGCGGTTACGCTTGGCGGTGGTATAGAGCCAAGACTGCTTGACCTTATAAAGGGTCATCACCTCTTCGCCCGAATAGAAGTCCAGCACTTCATCGGTTTCCTTTTCCCTTTTTTCTTTTTTGGCAGGCAAAGAAGATGAAGCGGACTTTCCCGGTGCGGAGGTACTACCGGGTAAAACACGATGATACGGGTTGCCCTCCAGCATCCGCTCGATGTCGGCTCTGCGGATGAATGCCATGCGGCTGCTGATGCGTGAGGCTTTCAGCTTACCGAGGGCTACAAGTTTATAGACGTACTGCCGGGAGCAGCCCATGAGTGTGGCAGCTTTGGAAAAGGTGAGATACTCCTGATGCTGTATCTCCATGAGTGGTCGAGCGACTTTGAAGAGGTTGTTCTTCTGTACCGTTCTGGCTCGCTTGGCTTCCGCCTGACAAGCCTCGCTGCAATACCTTTGCATACCGCTCCGGGTTACAAACGGTTTGCCGCAAAAACTACATTTCTTGGTTACTTTCATACTGCTTTATCGTTTACGTGTTCATTTCTTCAATCGTATATCTCTGAAATGGTGAACGGGTGTAAACGGAAGTCAACCGTTGTCGCCTTTCTGCACGATGTGACTGTCGCTACATATCGGGGCAATTGTTGTCGCTTATCGTAAACGGTTGTAAACTCTTGTCAACTGTCCGCACGGTGTGACAAAAGACAAGCTCCGCAAATTCTCCACGTCAGAAATACGTCTCAAAAATATGTGGAAATTTGGGAAGCATCAAAAAGCAGCCGAAATGTGTTAAATCTTAGAATATATTGAAAATTAAAGGCTTACGATTAGATATTTCTGGTTGGTTTTGGTTGTTATGGCGTTCTAAATACAACATCTAAAGATTTAGCAGATGGCAATCTGCAAAGGTTGTATTCTCTGAATGAGATTTTTGCGGATCAATATAATTCCCAAGATTATTATGTCGACATTCTTTCTCGTGAGGGATATGTAATTGCTTCTTATCAAGGTCACCAGATAGAATTGACAATTACATCTTATGGGAAACGATTCTGTGAAACATCATCGTATTCACAACCGAACGTACCGATAACCAAACAAATGTGATCTACAAGTGATATATCAATAGCAATTCCAAATCGTTTCATTTTTTGGATTGATATTCACAACAAAAATCAATTGAAAAACCGAGAAAAATCCTCATTTTTTTGACGAATTTTTCTCGGTTTTTCTTGTGATTGTATATTTGTTTACACCCCCTCAACGAGTGTATTCAACTCCTCGATAAGAGGACTACGGACTACTCCTATCGATTTGTTTTGCAATAACAATTTAGTTTGTCGTTTAATCTCCGAGAGTTGCCGTTTGTCCAGTTCTCCGATTTTAAATTGTTGATCCAATTTTTTGAAGAACTCGTTCATCCCTCCCTGTTGTTCGACCAACAATAATATTCCGATTTTGTTCAAATCCCTGATACCCTTGCAATCGGCAATATCGATCTCGTATTCGTTGACTTTGACAATATTTTGGTATACCGATCTCCAATAATCGACAATTCGATTGTAGAACGCAACATCATACAACATCGGAACAGTCACCTTGTTCACTTTGAAAATTTGGTTGATGTGATGTTTAAAACGAAGTTCATACCGCAACAAATTCTTGTTTTGATATTCCGGTGGAATGTAATCTTTGTGATGGATCGTCTCCTTGATCTTGTCGTAGAATACCAATTGTTTTTTGTCGGAGACCGAACTGTAATACAATCCCTCTACACCGTTGTACAACTGTTCCAGTCGTTTGTAGTAAGGCAAATTCCCCAAGTGGTAGAAATAGGATTCCGGAGGGTAGGTAACCTCAAAATTGTATGCAACATCCATCCGGGAGACAGTTGCATTGTTCAACGAGATATGCAACGTGTCGGACAATTTTTCAAATGCAAGTCGGGTGTCAGTCCTCGTAAAGTTGACCACGTTGTTCCCGTAAAGGAACTTGCAAAGACTGCCGTTGCCGATGGATACTCCTTGTGTCGTTGTTCGGATAGTCAGATTGTCAATATGGGAAATATATGTGGTTCCAAATCGAGTGGAAACAGGTTCGGCATTCAGATCACGAGTAACCGTCTTGACAAAATTCAATTGTTGGGTATCAATTGATCGAAGGTTTATATTGATAGTATCGAACATGATTCAAACAAATATTTTGTATTAAAAACAATATTAATATGTGCAACGGATTCGTCGGAGGTCATCGAGTGATTCCCGGTACAAATCCACTGCATGATATTGATATTGTTCGCCATAGTCGTTCGATACGTTGATTTATAATATATATTCGTCATCGTACCCCTCCCTTATTTTTCAAATTGTACAACGTTGCTTTTTGCTGTGTTTCTTCGACGGTATCCTGTCGGTTCTGCAACAACCAATTCTCTACCTCCTCCTTGTCGAAGAAGATTTTTTTGCCGTTCGGTTTATGAAACGGGATCACCCGTTCACTGGTCAGGTGATACAAGTAGTCTTTACTCAGTCCGTACATCAACGATACTTCGTCGGGTGTCAATACGGTTTTGTTGTTCAACAACAACAATTGTTTAATCTCTTGTAGTTCAGTTTGTAATTCTGTTCTCATATTTATGAAATTTTAATTTTTAATTAATATTTATATATAGTATATCATCGGTTTTTGCTTTTGATTAAAAAATTGCAACAAAAAATCCCCAACCAGTCAAGGTTGAGGATTCGCAAGAATCTATGTATTAATATCTTATATCTGTGAAAAAATCGTAGAAATTAGATATTTTTGTTACCAATTTGTTACTCTCAATACGTCGCCTTGAGCGTAATTAATTGATTATCAATTAAAAGATTAAATACATGCAGAAATATACAACCTTTTCGGCAAATAGCAAAAGCGGCCGTCTTTTTTTTCGGCCGGAGACCCGATTCGGGGCGCATTTGCGCTATTCGACGGGGATCGTCAGCAGAAACCGCGCTCCGGGGACGTGCCGCGTGTCGAGGCGCACGTCGCCGCCCAGCGTGCGGGCGATCAGCCGGCACACGGACAGTCCCAGCCCGAGGCCCTGGCCGTAGGGGTCGATTTTGACGAAGCGGTCGAAGATGTGTTCCTGCTCTCCTTCGGGGACGCCCGGGCCGGAATCCTCAACGGCGAAGGTGACGCTCCGGCCGTCCTGTGCCACGGCGTAGGAGAGCGATACCGTTCCGTCCTGTCCGGTGAACCGCACGGCGTTGCGCAGCAGTTCGGTGAGCGCTTTGGTGAGCAGCACGCACGAGGTTCCGGCCGTGAATTTCTCGCGTTCCGGAAGGAACCGGATCGCGGTCTCCGCCATGCCGTGTTTCGAAAGCCCGCGGATGCACTCCCGGCAGCAGGCGTTGATGTCGGCCTGCGCACTGACGGGCGGGGTGTCCGACGATTCGAGGTCGGCGATGTAGAGCACGTCGTCCACGAGTTTCTGCAGGAACCCGCTGTTCTCGCGTATGATGTCGATGTAGGCATCGCGCTCGGGGTCGTTTTCCGGGGCCGTCGAGGCCAGTTCGGCGAATCCGACGATCGCGTTCAGCGGGGTGTTGATTTCGTGGGTGATGTTGCGGATGAAGACGCCCTTCATGCGGCTGGCCTGCTCGGCGGCGTGTTTGGCATGGGCCAGGCGGCGGTTGAGGCGCGTCAGGATGAAGATGAATATCGAAGCCAGCAGCAGGATGACACCCAAACTGATCTCGAACACGCGGGCGCGGCGCAGCCGTTCGGCCTGGGCCTGCTGCTGCGCTTCGGCCTTTTCGCGGTCGAGGCGTTCGACGTCGAACAGCGTGGCGAATTCGTTCAGCGTCTCCCGGTTGCTCTGGTCGTATTTCTTTTGTGCGAGAGCCATTTGCCGCGAGAGGTCCTCGGCCGAAGCCTTGTAGTTGCCCAGTTTGTAATTGATCGCGGCCCGGGTTCCGAGCATCGGGATATAGAAATAATGTGTGCTGTCCCGGGTTTTTTCATAGGGGGCCAGCTGTTTGTTGACGATTTCCAGCGCCTTGTGCAGTTCGCCGGAGTGCTTGTAGATGGAGAGTTCGATCTCTCTGACCTTGTTTTCCGAGGCGTATCCGTTGCTCCCGTCACGGATTTCGCGCAGGAGCTGCCGGGCGCGTGCAAACTCCCCTTCCTCGGCATGGAGATTCGCTTGGGCGATGCGCACGCGCCAGATATGTTCGGGGAGCAGGATGGTCTTCTCGGCCATTCGGAGCGCTCTCTCGGACTGGTCGTATTTCCGCTGCTGGGTGTACATCTCGCCGAGTTGGAGGTAAAGGTCGGAGACGTCCACCTCTTTCAGCCCGTTCCGCTCGGCGACATCGATGGCCTTGAGGTAGGTGTCGATGGCCGTATTGTAGAGCGATTTGGTCCGGTAAATGTGTCCTAAATGCTTGTATGCCTCGGCAATGGCCGGTTTGTAGTCGTCCCGGATGGCCTGGTCGAGGAAGCGTTCCAATTCATATTGGGCGAGGGTGTATTTGCTGTACTTGGTGTAGTAGGAGATCAGTCGTGTCCAGACGAAATAGTAGTGCGTCGGCTGGTTGTGCTGGCGGGTGAACTGCTGGGTGCGCGCCACCCACACTTTGACCGAGTCGAATTTGTTGGTGTAATAGTAGTAGTCGGTTTTCAGGCACAGTGCTACGGCCTGCATGCGGCGGTTCTGTTTTTCGCCCGCGAGACGGAACATGGTGTCGGCCTTGAGCAGCATTTCCGGGTCCTGTTTGTGGCGGTTGCACCAGCGGTAGTAAGCTACGAGCGTGCTGTCGAGACCGTCGGCCGAGGATTGGGCGGCAACCGGCGATACCGATGCTGCCAGTATCACCAGAAGTAGCAGGGCGTTTTTCATTACATTTTGGGCTAAAAGTGCACAAAATTAGCCGCAAAAACCGAAAAAACCAAATAAAAAAGTATATAAATTCGCTTTTTTAAGGATTATAACGGGCTGTTTTTTCCGTCAGCATCTCTTCTTCGAGCAGGGAGAGGGCCGCCGAACCGGCCTTGCGGATGACTTTGCTGCGGTTGCCTCTTACGCGGATCAGCCGCGACACGGTGCGTTCGGGCGAACTGACGGCGATCCAGACCGAACCCACCGGGAGTTCGGGCGTGCCGCCGGAAGGGCCTGCGATGCCGGTGGTGGCGATTCCGTAATGGGCGTCGGCGGCATGGCGGACTCCCTCGGCCATTTTGCGCACGATCTCTTCGCTCACAACGCCGTAGCGGGCGATGGTGTCGCGGGAGATGCCCAGCAGCAGTTCTTTCGTCTGGTTCCAGTAGGCCACCACGCCGCCTTTGAAATAGGCCGAGGCGCCGGGCATGGCCGTGAACCGCGCGGCAATGGTCCCGCCCGTGCAACTTTCGGCCACGGCGAGCGTCTGCGTACGGTCGGTCAGCAGGCGGTGGACTCTCTTTTCCGGTTTGAAGCAGTTGCAGGAGGCTGTCAGGGAGAGCGCAGCCAGCATGACGAGCAGTTTATTCATGGCTGGAGGTGTTTAGTTTCCATTCAGGCAGTCGCGCAGCAGGCCGATGGCGAAGGCGCCGGCGCGGTCGATGATCTGTCCCCGGTCGGTTCCGCACTGTTTGAGGATTGCGACTGTCTTCCGGGGTGTCGCCACGGCGATCCACACCGTACCGACCGGTTTTTCCGCCGAGCCGCCCGAGGGTCCTGCGATCCCGGTGGTGGCCACGGCGTAGTCGGCGCCTGCCGCGCGGCGGACGCCCTCGGCCATCTGGCGGGCCACCTGCTCGCTCACGGCTCCGTAGCGGGCGATGTCCGCGGGGTCGACGCCCAGCAGTTCGGCTTTGGATTCGTTGCTGTACGACACCACTCCGCAGAGGAAGTAGGCCGAAGCGCCGGGCATGGCCGTGAACCGTGCGGCGATCGAGCCGCCCGTGCAGCTTTCGGCCGCGGCGAGCGTCAGCCCGCGCGCGGTGAGTATTTTGTGCACCGCCTCCTGCATGGTCGCGGTTTCGAACCCGAGGATGTTGTGGGGGATGATCTTGCGCAGGGCCTCGAACCGGCTCTCGATTTCGCGGGCGACGCTCTCGCCCTCCACCTCGTAGGCCGACAGGCGCAGGCGCACCGCGCCCGGATTGGGCAGGTAGGCCAGTTTCAGGTACGGGGGCAGGGCGTTTTCCCACGCTTCGATGCGCTTGGCGAGCATCGATTCGGGCAGTCCCGCGGTGATCATCGTGCGGTGGATGATCTGCCGCAGCGCGAAGCGGGCCTTCAGGCGGGGCATCACCTCGTCCTCCATCAGGTGTTCCATTTCAAACGGCACGCCCGGCAGCGAGACGATCACGTGTCCGTCGCGCTCGAACCACATGCCCGGCGCCGTGCCGTGGGCGTTGAACAGCACCGTGCAGCATGCGGGGACCATTGCCTGCGAGCGGTTGAGCTCGTTGAACTCGATACCGCGTTCGGTGAGCATCTTCTCGACGTGCACGGCTACTTGTTCGTCGTAGCGCATGTCGCTGCGGAACATCTCCGCGAGGGTCTTTTTGGTGATGTCGTCCTTCGTGGGGCCGAGTCCCCCGGTGACGACGGTCACCTCCGATGCGGCGAGGGCGCGCTCTGCCGTTTCGATGATTTGCGTGCGGTCGTCGCCGATCGAGATTTTCTCGCGGACCACGATGCCCGCCGCATTGAGGTGCTTGGCGATGGAGACCGAGTTGGTGTCCACGATCTGCCCGATGAGTATTTCGTCGCCGATGGTGATGATTGTCGCTTTCATGACCGGATGGATTCCTGTTTTTCTGCGGGTTCCTGCTGTGTTTGCGGGGCGTCGGCCGGGGATGTCGGTTCAGCGGCTTCCGGGACTTCGGTTTCCGGAGCGGAGACTTCCGATACAGCGGTTTTCGGTTCGGCGGCTTCCAATGCGGCGGCCTGCCGTGCGGCCTTTTCCGCCGCCTGGCGGGCTTCCGCGTCGGCGATCAGCGCGCGGCACACCTCTTTGACCATTCCGGGACCGTTGTAGACGTAGCCGGTGTAGAGCTGTACGAGGTCGGCCCCGGCGTCGAGCATCGCCCGCACGTCGTCGGCCGACATCAGTCCGCCGACTCCGATGATGGGGTAGGTGCCGCCCGAGCGGGTGTGGACGCGGTGTACGATCTCCACGGCACGGCGCGTGAGCGGGGCGCCGCCGAGGCGTCCGCTGCCGATCTTTTCGAGCGCCGTGCGGCTCGTGTGGAGTCCCTCGCGGCTGTGGGTCCCGTTGGTGGCCACGATACCGTCGAGCGGCGTTTCGAGCAGCACGTCGGTGATCTGGTCGATCACCTCGTCCGGCATGTCGGGCGAGATTTTGAGCATGATCGGCCGGAACTGGTTCTGCCCGCGCCGGAAGTCGAACAGCGGGTTGAGTATCTGGAGAATATGTTCGCGCGTGTGCGTCGTGCCTTCGCGGCAGGCGTTGTCGCAGCTGATGTTGACGGTGAAATAGTCCGCATACTGGTAGAGGCTGCGGAAGAGTTTGAGGTAGTCCGCCGGAGCGTTTTCGGCGGGGGTCGAGGTGTTCTTGCCGATGTTGCAGCCCACGATCACGCCGTCGTGCGGGCGCCGCAGGTGGCGGATGGTGGCTTCCAGCCCGCGGTTCGCGAGTCCGATGCGGTTGATGATGGCGTTGTCCTTCGGGAGGCGGAACACCCGCGGCCGCGGGTTGCCTGCCTGCGGACGGGGCGTCACGGTTCCTACCTCGACGAATCCGAATCCCAGCGCGGCCAGTTCACGGAACGCCTCGCCGTTGTGGTCGAATCCGGCCGCCAGTCCGATGGGGTTGGCGAAGCGGATGCCGAACACCTCGCGTTCGAGCGCCGGATGCTCCACGGCGTAGCATTTGCGCAGCAGCCAGCGGCCGCCGGGTATCAGCCCGATGATGCGCAGCAACAGCAGCACCGCGTGGTGGGCCTGCTCGATGGTAAGCGAGAAAAGTACGGGCTTTATGACTCTCCGGTACATGGTTCTTAACTGATAATCGCGGGCAAAGGTAATTAAAAAAGGACGAATTAGCTAATAAAAAGCGGGTTTCGCCTTTTTCGGACACCGGTGTGTGCGCAATCCGTGCCGTTTGTGCTAAAAATATTCGCGGCGGTAGGCGTAATGGTCGCGCATGGATTCGAAATCCCCGGGCCGCTCCTTGAGGCGGCGGCTTTCGTCCGCGATGTTGTATGCCCCGCCGATGGTCCGGCAAAGTTCCTGCCAGGAGATCGGCCGCGGAACCGCCGGGGCGGCCTGGGGCGGATACCACCCGTCGAGCGGCAGGCCGAAACGTCGGGCCAGCGAGGCGACGGACATGGCCGTGGCGTTGGCCTTGCCCTGCTCGGAATAGCCCGCGATGTGGGGCGTGGCGAGCAGCGCGTTTTCCAGCAGCGCCGGATCAGGGTTCGGCTCGTGCTCCCAGACGTCGAGCGCCCAGCCGAGACCGCTTCGGAGCAGAGCCTCGCCGTCGACCACCTCCCCGCGTGAGGAGTTTATGAGGACGGCGCCGGGTTTCATCCGGCCGAACAGGCGGCTGCCGGCCATGTGGCGCGTCGAGGCGTCGAGCGGCGTGTGGAAGGTGAGAATGTCGGCCTCGCGGGCCACCTCCTCCAGCGGCCGGAACCCGCACCGCTCGCGCTCCTCGCGCGGCGGGTCGCAGCAGACGACGCGGAATCCCCACCCTTCGGCATACGCTTTCACGAGCGACCCGACGTGCCCCACGCCCACGATCCCCAGCGTGCGTTCGGCGGGCTGCCATCCCTGCGTGCGGGAGAGGTGGACGAGTGCCGCGCCGACCCATTGCAGCACGCCCCGGGCATTGCAGCCCGCGGCCGTCGTGACTTCGATGCCGTGTGCCGCGCACCACGCCGTGTCGATGTGGTCGAAGCCGATGGTCGCCGTGGCGATCAGCTTTATGCGCGAACCCTCCAGGAGTTTTTCGTCGCACCGCGTGCGGGTGCGGATCACCAGCGCGTCGGCGTCGTGCACGGCGGCGGCCGAAATCGCCGTTCCGGGGAGGTATTCCACCTCGGCGAACGGCTCTAGAACGCCCCGCAGAAAGGGTATGGCGCTGTCAGCAATGATTTTCATGATACGGGTGTTTTTTCGTCGATTTTCGTCTTTAAGTAAACAAAGATAGGTAAAAAATAAAAAATGCGTACTTTTGCAGTTCAAAAGCATGTTATGGAACAGAAAATCTTCGACCCGGATGGAGTCGGCGTGGACAACGGAACCTATTTCGGGCTTCCGTTCGCTCCCGAAACGGCGGAACTGGTGCTGATCTCGGCACCGTGGGACGTGACGGTCTCCTACGGGGCCGGTGCGGCTTATGCCCCCGACGCCGTCATCGAAGCCTCGACGCAGCTGGATTTTTACGATCCGCTGGCCCCCGGCGCCTGGCGCCGCGGCATCGCTACAGCCGACGTGGACTATTCGCTGCAGGAGTCTTCGCAGCGCCTGCGGACTGACGCCGCACGGGTGATCGACCACCTCGAAGGGGGCGGCTGCCTGGAGGACGACTATGTCGTGCGCAAGGTCCGCCGCGTCAACGAGGGGTGCATGGCGATGAACGCCAACGTCGAGGCGCAGGCTTCGCGCTGGCTCGATGCGGGCAAGACCGTGGGGCTGGTCGGCGGCGACCACTCGACGCCTTACGGGCTGATCCGGGCACTGGGCGCGCGCCATGCGGCGTTCGGCATCCTGCACGTCGACGCCCACTGCGACCTGCGCGACGCCTACGAGGGGTTTGAGTTTTCCCACGCCTCGGTCATGTTCAACGTCCTGCGCGACGTGCCGCAGGTGACAAAGATCGCCCAGGTCGCCGTGCGCGACTTCAGCGAGTCGGAGGCCGCGCTGGCCGCTTCCTCCGGGCGCGTCGCCACCTTCGACGACCTTTCGCTCGCCGCCGCCCTTTTCCGCGGCGAGACGTGGGATGCGCAGTGCCGCCGTATCGTCGACGCGCTGCCGCAGGAGGTCTACGTGAGTTTCGACATCGACGGACTGACCTTCGAAAACTGCCCTCACACCGGAACGCCGGTTTCCGGCGGCCTCACGTTCAACCAGGCCGTCTGGCTGCTCGACACGCTCACCCGCTCGGGACGCCGCATCATCGGTTTCGACGTGGTGGAGGTGTGCCCCGCGGCCGACGACCGGATCGACGCCATCACGGGCGCCCGCATGCTCTGGAAACTCTGCGGGCAGACCCTCAAGTCAAACGAAAAATAAAACGACTGATAAATGCGACTTTTTTCGATGTACCGCTGGGTCCGCCAGCGACACATGATGGGGCTTCGGGGCCGCAACTTCCTGGAAGCGCCCTGGGCCGGAGGCGTGGTGCTGCTGGTGTGCGTGATCGCCGCCATGCTGCTGGCCAACCTCCCCGCGACCAAACTCTACTACCACCACCTGCTGGAGACCGACCTCTCGCTGATGGTCCGTTCGCCGGACGGGGTGATCGACTGGATCTTCCCGCGGGGCATGACCGTCGAGAAGTTCATCAACGACGGGCTGATGGTGATTTTCTTCTTTGCCGTGGGTCTCGAGATCAAGCGCGAGATCGTCTGCGGTCAGCTCTCGTCCGCACGCCGGGCCATCCTTCCTGTGCTGGCGGCCGCGGGCGGCATGCTGGTTCCTGCGATATTCTTCACGGCGTTCAACCACGGTACGATGGCCGCAAACGGCTGGGGAATCCCCACCGCCACGGACATCGCCTTCGCCATCGGCATCCTCTCGATGCTGGGCAACCGGGTTCCCGTGTCGCTCAAAATCTTCCTCACGGCGCTGGCCATCGCCGACGACCTGGGGGCCATCCTGGTCATCGCGCTCTTCTACGGGGGCAAGGTGCAGATCGGCTGCCTGCTGGTGGCGCTGGTCATCATGCTGGGGGTCTACTTCATGAAACAGATGGGCGAGAAGCGCATGTTCTCCTACCTGGTCCCGGCCTTCGTGGTCTGGGGGCTGTTCTACTACTCGGGCGTCCACTCGACCATCTCGGGCGTGGCGATGGCCCTGCTGATCCCGATGGAACCGCGTTACAGCAAGGAGTATTTCGCCCATAAGATGCGCTGGCTCAATGCGCTGATGCTCCGTGCCGCCTCGCACGAGGATTTCCCCAACGAGGAACAGCGGTTCTACCTGCGGCGCATGCACGACCTGTCGGCCAACTCGGTGGGCATGAGCTACCGCCTGGAACACGGACTGGCGCCCTACGTCACGTTCCTGATCATGCCGGTCTTCGCGCTGGCGAACGCCGGCGTCGAGATCACGTCGTTCGAATACCTCAATATTTTCCACTATTCGCCCGAAATCGGTTCGATCGGCATGGGCGTCTTCTTCGGCCTTGTCCTCGGCAAGCCGCTGGGCATTTTCCTCGCCAGCTGGGGTGCCGTTAAGACTGGTCTGGCCGAGCTGCCCGAGGGGGCTACATGGCGCATGCTGCTGGCCGTGGCCTGCCTGGGCGGTATCGGCTTCACGATGTCGCTGTTCGTCGATTCGCTGGCCTTCACCGACCCCGACCTGGTCGACCGCGGCAAGATCGCGATCCTGATGGGTTCGCTGGCTGCCGCCGTCGTGGGGTGCCTGCTGATCCTGGCCTTTTCGGTGAAAAACCGCCGGACCCGGCAGGACGGGCGGTAGCTATCCGCCGCCTGCGCGGCCTTTGCCGGAAATGGCGCCCGGTCCGGACCGGCGCGGCAGAATGCGGGGAGGGACACTCGCCCTGCATTGGTATCGGCTTCGCCTTCAATGGACTGCGGTTCGGCAAAGGCAAATAAATTTGCTTCTGCCCGCACCTTGCACTATCTTTGCAAAAAAGATTCGATAATGATGAAAAAGACCTTCCCGATCCTCCCGGTCCTCGTGCTGCTGCTGGCCGGAGCCTGCTCGAAAAACTCGGGCGGAGGCGGCGTGAAACTCCGGAACGATACCGATTCGGTGGCCTACGTCATCGGCATGAACGTGGGCATGAACCTGCTGAGAATGGATTCGACGATCAACGTCAATGCCGTCTGCGAAGGTATCCGCGACATTTTCCGCGGCAATCCCAAGCTCTCGGCGGCCGATGCCGAGACGTTCTATCTGAGCTACGTGAACTACGCCCTTCCCGAGAAGGCCCGCGCCTATGAGGAGCAGTTCCTCCTCGACATCGCCAAGTCGAACCGCTCCTATGCCCGCACCTCGTCGGGCGTGACCTACACGGTTACGGCTGTCGGCGACCAGAACCTGATTCCCACTTCCGAGCGAGACAGCGTGGCCCTGCGGTGGGTGATCCGCACGGCGGCGGGCGACGAGATCACCTCCTCCTACGAGCGGGGGGATACGGTGCGTTCGCTGGTCCGCAACCTGCGCCGCGGGGTGCAGGAGAGCGTGAAACTCATCGGCAAGGGCGGCAAGATCAACGCCTGGATGCCTTCGTCGGCAGCCTACGGCGCCGAGGGCGACAAGGAGCTGGGCGTGGCTCCCAATGCGACGCTTTATTTCGAGATCGAACTCGTCGACCTCGACAAATACGCGACCCGGTCGCGGCGGCGTTAACGGTCCGGTCGGCGGCAGCGGTTCCGCGGCCGAACGGGCGGGCCGGGGATTTCGCCAAAATAGTTGCTCGGAATCATTTCGTTAACAAAATTTTTATATCTTTGCGGGGAATAAACCCCCGCTTGGATAGGCGGCGCCTCGGCAGAGTCGAATAAATTCACCTCTGTGCCCGGCTTGCACTATCTTTGCGCATACGATTTGAAAGGCAAACATCAAATACATAGTAAAAACAACAATGAAAAAAATCTTTTTTGCTGCGGCGCTCGCGGGTGCTGCAATGCTCGCCTCCTGCGGAGGAAACAAGGGCGGGGTACAGCTGGGCAGTCTGTCCGAGTTCGACTCGCTGTCGTATTCGCTCGGAGCCAACATCGGCTATGGCATGAGCTACGAAATGAAGGATATTCCGTTCGATTTCAAGGCTGTGGACAAGGGCGTCCGGGAAGGCGCTCTGGGCAAGGCCACCCAGGAGCATGACAAATCGCTCGATATGCTGCGCGAATATTTCATGACCAAGCGCGGCGAGCGTGCGCAGGCCGTGGCGCAGAAGCGTGCCGAGGCGGACAGCGTACGCCTGGCCGGCGGCGACACGACGAAGGTGGAGTATCCCGCCGCCGATCCCGACATGTTCGAGAGCGAGGAGGAGCGTACCGAAATCTCCTATGCCTTCGGTAACGACATCGGTTACAACATTGCACAGAGCGGCATGCCCATCCAGCTGGTCTGGATCGGCGAGGCCATGCAGAACGTGCGCGACAACAACGCCAAGATGACCGAGGACGAGGTGAACCAGTACCTGCAATACTACTTCATGGTGAAGCGTCCGGCCGAGAACGCCGAGGCTTCGAAGGCGTGGCTGGAGAAAATGGAGAAGAAGTCGGGCGTGAAGAAGACCGAGTCGGGTCTGCTCTATAAGGTTACCGACGCCGGCGACGCTTCGGTGATGCCCAAGGATCCGCGCGACGTGGTGAAGGTGCACTATACGGGCCGTACCCGCGAGGGCAAGGTGTTCGACACCTCGAAGTTCGCCAACCGCTCGAAGGAGCAGCAGGAGATGATCAAGAAGCAGCGTCCCGATGATTTCGACAAGGACGAACCCGTCGAGTTCCCGCTCAACCGGGTGATTCCCGGGTGGACCGAGGGCCTGCAGCTGGTGGGCAAGGGCGGTACGATCACGCTCTGGATTCCCGCCGATCTGGCTTACGGTGCACGCGGTGCAGGCCGTGACATCGGTCCCAACGAGGCCCTGGAGTTCGAGGTCGAGCTGATCGACGTCACTCCCTATGTGGAGCCTGCTCCGGCTGATTCGACCGCAACGGCCGAGAAGCCCGAGGTTGCTCCCGCAAAATAGTCGGACCGCGAAAGATGAATCCGGATGTGCTTTCGGCGCATCCGGATTTTTTATAATAGGGTGTATAAAAAGACTCCGGTCTTCGAATCATCGAAGACCGGAGTCTTTCGGCTGGGTCCGTTTAGAACGGCAGGTCGTCGACCTGTGCGGGCGAGGAAGCGTAAGAAGGTTCCTCGGCGATGGGCGGCATGTCGGGCATCGGGGCTGCCGCGGTCTCCTGCTTGGGCTGCAGACGCCATGCGCGGATGTCGGTGTACCAGCGGCCGTTGTATTCGCGCGACTCGATGTTGACCGAGACGTTGTAGGCCGAACCCTCTTTCAGACGGGCCACGTCTTCGGGCTTGTTGAAGAACGTAACGCAGATTTTGCGCGCGAAAGAGCCTTCGTTCATTTCGAAAACCACATCCTGACGCTGCCACTCACCGCGTGCCGACGTTCCCTTCGTCACGGGCAGTATTTTGTAAACGGTTCCTTCGAATTCCATAGTATAAATAGGGTTTGTTTGTGGCAAAGGTAGCAATTTTCCGGGACATTCGGAGCCTTTTCCGCGGAAAAAACGTCTGACGTCCGAAGATCGGCGGATGCGGCATTCCTGTCCCGGAACCGCGGCGTGCGTCCCGTCCCGCTCGGCTCCGTCGAAGGTCCCGTCCCTTTCCTTTTGCCGCCTGTTGCAACAGGCATCGCGCTGTAATCTGTGCAAAAAGCAGAGGCCGGTTTGCTTTTTTTGCTTTTTTTGAATTATCTTTGGTGCCGTAACGATATTTTTGTGTCGGAGAGTTCGCCGGACCGTCCGGTTTCGGATTCGTCCGGCTTGCTGGCATCCTTGTTCATTATGAAAAAACTACTGCTTTTTGTTGCGCTTCTCGGCCTTGGGCTGCCCTTGCGGGCGCAGGACGACAAGGCGCTGGCCTCCGCCGCTGCGAAGGCCGACCTGAAACTGATGTCGTTCAACATCCGCTATTACAAGCCCGGCGCCGACGGCGACAACGGCTGGGTCGCGCGGCGTGCCGCCTGCGTGGAGATGATCCGTGCGGAATCGCCCGACGTCATCGGCTTCCAGGAGCCGCACCGGCCGCAGATCGACTATCTGAAGGTGAACCTCCCCGAATACGCCGAGGTCGACATGGGCCGCGACGCCGCGACCGACATCGAGAAGAAACCCGATGGCGGCGAGCACCTGATGATCATGTACCGCCGTTCGAAATACATCCTGCTCGACAGCGGGTTTTTCTGGATCAGCCCCACGCCCGAATGCCCTTCGCGGGGCTGGGACGCCATGTGCCGCCGCGTCACGGTGTGGGTGCAGCTCAAGGACCGGAAAACCGGAAAGGAGTTCTTCTATTTCGACACCCATTTCGACCATATCGGCAAGCAGGCCCGTGCCGAATCGGCCCGGATGATGGTCGCCCGGATGAAACGGATCGCCGGGGAGAAGGCCGCCGTGTTCCTCTCGGGGGACCTGAATACGACCTACGACAACGCCCTGCTCGACCCGCTGAAGGCGTGGATGCAGTCGGCGCGCCATGCGGCCCCGGTGACCGACGAACTTCCGACGTTCAACGACTTCGGCAAGCGCTCGCTGTGGATCGACTTCATTTTCGCCCGCAATGCCCGGACGCTGGCCTACCGGACCCTCGCCGATTCCGGGCGTTACGGTGTTCCGTTCCTTTCGGACCACAATCCCGTTTACGCGCTCTACAAACTCTGAACCCGCCGGACGGCCGATAAACCCGGATACAACCAAACTCCGATACCATGAAGAACCTTTCCCTCGTTTTCCGCAGCCTCGCGCTGCCCGTGTTGCTGCTGACACTGAACGCCGCCGGCGCACAGGAGAAGAAACCGCTCCGTTACGTCGATGCCGCGACGCTGACCGTCATCGGCAAGAGCATGCCCACTCCCAAACCGTTCCAGCGGGTCGACACCGCCCGTTACGAGCTCTGGCAGCCTGTGAAGAACTACTCGGCCTTCTCCACCGGACTGGCCGTCGTTTTCCGCACCGACAGCCGGACGATCCGCGCCCGGTGGAAAACCGGCGGATACGGATTGGGCCACAACATGACCGCCATCTCCCGCAAGGGACTCGACCTCTACATCGAGCGCGGCGGGCAGTGGGTTTACGCCGGTTTCGGCTGGCCCAAGGGCGATAACCACGACAGCGCGCTGGTCGAGTATATGGACGAGGGCGAGAAGACGTGCCTCTTGTACCTCCCCCTTTGGGACGAGGTGCTTTCGCTGGAACTGGGCGTCGACGGGGACAGCCGTATCGAGGCCGTTCCGAACCCGTTCCGCCACCGGATCGTAGTGCTCGGGTCGAGCATCACCCACGGTGCTTCGGCCGGGCGTCCCGGCATGACCTGGACGGCGCGGCTGGCCCGCGAAATGGGGCTTGATTTTCTGAATCTCGGTTACAGCGGACAGTGCAAGCTGCAACCCGAATTCGCACGGATGCTGGCCGAGATGGAGGCCGACGCCTTCGTTTTCGACGCCTTCTCCAACCCGAGTGCCCGGGAGATCGGGGAGCGGCTCGACTCGTTCGTTGCGACCGTCCGCAAGGCGCATCCCTCGACGCCGCTGATCTTCATCCAGACCGAGGTCCGCGAAACCGGGAATTTCAACCTACGGGCGCGGGAATTCGAGTCCGACAAGCGCGCCGCCGCCGAAGCGGGCATCCGGCGGCTGATGAAGGACGACCGGAACATCTACTTCATCGACTCCCCGGGGATGATCGGCACGGATCACCTCGGGACGGTCGACGGCTCGCACCCCTCCGACCAGGGTTTCATGCACATGACCCGCCATCTCGAACCGCAGTTGCGCAAGATATTCCGGAAATACGGAATCCGCTGATCCGCAAGCCGGAAAGGCCGCAGCCCGAAAGCTGCGGCTTTTTTGTTTTTCCGGCAGGGAGTTGCAAATTTGAAATTAATGCTATCTTTGCTCCTGTATGACCGAAGATTTCATCCAGGAAAACGAGGATCGGGAGCTGTTCCGGCGGATCAAACAGGGGAGCGAGGAGGCTTTCCGGGAGGTCTATGCGAAGTACCACCGGATACTCTATGCCGTGGCCCTGAAGATGCTGAAGGACCGTTCCGCAGCCGAGAACGCCGTGCAGCACGTTTTCGTGAAACTCTGGATCGGGCGGCAGGACATGACCGTCATGCTGAGCCTGCGGAATTACCTCTACACGATGACCCGCAACTACATCCTCAATTACCTGCGCAGCCGCAATACCGAGCTGGTGCACAGCTACCGCCTGGCGCAGCTCGTCCCCGAGGCTTCCGACCCGCTCGACGCGCAGATCGAGCGCGAGGACCTTTCGCAGGTGCTCGACGCGGTGATCGCGGGGCTTCCGACCCAGAAGCGGCAGGTCATGTGCCTGCGCAAGGCGGGCTATTCGAACCCCGAGATCGCCGAAATGCTCAACCTCTCGGTCAACACCGTCCGTTCGCACTACCAGGAGGGCGTCAAACTCCTGAAAAGCCGCTTCGGCCGTATCGTTCTGCTTATCGTCACCCTGCAAACCTTATTTTTATGAACAGACCTTCGGAAGAACTTTTGCATAAGACGCTCGAAAACCGCGCCACAGCCGCCGAGGCGGCCTCGGTCGCCGAGTGGCTCGCCACCGGTCCGGGCCAGGCGTGGGCCAGCCGCTACATCGGCCGCGACTTCGACCGGCAGGAGTTCTGCGGCGACTACGAGCGGGAGGAGGTCGCCTCGGAGCGCATCTTCGCGCGGATCAGAGCCGCCCTCACGCGCGGACGCCGTCGCCGCATCCTCTTCCGTGTCGCCGCGGTCCTGATTCCCGTCGCGCTGGTGCTGGGCGTCGCCCTGCGCCTCGACCGTCAGGTAGGGGGCATCTTCTCGGGCGCGGAGTACGGCGAATTCGTCGTCGACCGGGGCCGGCGCACGCAGTGCCTGTTCCAGGACGGCACGGTCGCCTACCTCAATTCCGAGTCGAAAATCCACTATCCCGTCAAGTTCGGGCTTTTCGAACGCCGCATCCGGCTCGAAGGCGAAGCCTATTTCGAGGTGACCCACAATCCCCGGCGGCCGTTCGTCGTGGAGTTCGAGGGCGGAGAGATACAGGTGCTCGGCACGTCGTTCAACGTCAAGGCCTACGGCGGCGACGACATCGTCGCCGTGACGCTCGACGAGGGCCGCGTGGTGCTCGACGACCGCCACGGCGGTCGTTTCGAACTGTCGCCCTCCGAACAGCTGCTCTACGACCGCCGTTCGGGAGAGGGGCGGATCGTCCGCGGTGCCGATGCCATGCGCTATTCGATCTGGAAGGACGACGTGATCTCGTTCCGCGACACGCCGCTCGGGGAGGTGCTCGAAACCCTCTCGCGGTGGTACGACGTGCGCTTCGATTTGACGCAACAGCCCCCGCAACCCATATCCTACACCTTTACGACCGACAACACGCTGCTGGATAATGTTTTACGCGAAATGGAGCTGATCTCCCCGGTATGTTTCGAACGCTCCAAAACCGAAATAAAGGTAAGTTTCAGATAAAAAAAGAGTTTCGGCTCATCGTTTTTTCCCGTTTGCGTGTCTATTCTGTGAAAAGCGCGCAAACGGGCTTTTTAGTAAACAACTACCTAAACTAATCTGTATGAAACGAATCAGACTACTATTTCTGATGCTGCTTTGTGTAGCCGGGACGGCCCTGACGGCCCGGGCGCAGAAAGTGACGTTGAATTTCC
>OJOX01000065.1_pt1 | contig 54460 bp, 33 predicted proteins | sample 1598301 | NCBI WGS metagenome assembly OJOX01 (sample SAMN03922480, study PRJEB24848) | human gut metagenome | isolation source: stool sample | host: Homo sapiens | place: Germany | collected 2011-05 | reverse complement strand
GCCAAGGAGGGCAATGTTCTTAATTTCATTCGTCTGATATACTTTCATGATATATTAAGATTTTAAGTGAATAACCTGACATACGATGATGCCGTTAACTTTTTGTGAGGCGCAAATTAGGCATTAATTCAAAGAAAAGCAACATCGGGAAGCATGTTATATAACACACTTCCTCCACCAACAAAGAATATAATGTTCTTCTGCCAATAAACTGCCCGAATTCACAAGTCATCCAACTTCTTGGACGGCTTAAATATTTCTTATAACTTTGCAGGAAAAAGAATCCCCCCCGAAAACCATGAACAAACTACTGTTAACAACACTGCTCGTTCTATGTCCATATTTGGCAATGGGACAGTCCAACCAAAAAACAACCAGGAAAGCCCCTCTCATCGGCATTTCCTGCTCACATCCGGGCCGAAGCTCATCCACACAGATGACGTATACCGAGTCTGTAATCCAGGCAGGTGGAACACCTATACTGATTTCCATCACTACCGATAGCCTTATCTTGACAGACATTGCCAACCGGCTGGACGGTATCATTCTGATAGGAGGAGGAGACATCCACCCTTCCTATTTCAATGAATCGCCCATCGAACAGCTGGGAGAGGTGGACTCCCTGCGTGATGTATACGACATGGCACTCATCCGCCTGGCTACCCGGCGTAACATTCCGATGTTTGGCATCTGCCGGGGAGAACAGTTAATCAATGTAGCTTTCGGCGGAACCCTTTATCAGGATATCCCTACCCAGCATCCCGACACCACTGTCTGCCACCAGCAGCAGGAACCGAGCAGTATACCAACTCATACCGTCCACCTCACTCCCGGTTCTGCCATGGCATCCATAACCGGACAGACACAACTTTTCACCAATACTCACCATCACCAGGCGGTCAAGCAAGTTGCCCCGGGATTCAGCGTAACGGGTTGGTCGTCAGACAGTATTCCCGAAGCTATAGAGTCTTCCCACGAATATCCGATATGGGGTGTGCAATTCCATCCCGAAGCTCTGGCTACGGCAGGCGACAGCATCTCTGCCAGATTCTTCTATTTTCTGGTTCAAAAGGCAGCTACCTACCGGCATGCCAAAGAGATTCATCGCCGCATCCTCTCCCTCGACACGCATACAGACACCCCACTTGATTTTGACGTTTCCTATAATATAGGTACGCGCGAAAAAACGCAGGTTTGCCTGCCCAAGATGCGAGAAGGAAAATTGGATGGACAATACCTGGCATGCTGGGTGCGTCAAGGCCCGTGCGATGAAGAGAACAGTCTGAAAGCCATTGACCGAGTGGATGAGTTGATACGCCACATCTACCGACAAGTGGAGATGAACGGGGAGCAATGTGCCATAGCCCGCACGCCCGATGATTTGTCCAGGCTCAAGACCGAAGGAAAGAAAGCCTTTTATATTGGCATCGAAAACGGATACGGCATCGGCAAGGATTTGAAGAATATCACCCGTTTCCATGATGCAGGCGTTACCTACATCACCCTTTGCCACACCCACAACAATGACATCTGCGACAGTTCTTCGGACACGACTGCCCGTTGGAACGGCTTAAGTCCTTACGGTAGAAAAGTGGTGAAAGAAATGAACCGGCTGGGAATAATGATAGACCTTTCCCATGCAGCCGAAAGCACCTTCTGGGATGTACTGAAATATTCAAAAGCACCGGTCATAGTCTCCCACTCCTCTGCAAGCGCCATCTACAGACACGACCGCAATCTGACCGACGAACAGCTACGCGCCCTTGCCGCACATGGCGGTGTGGCTCAAGCCTGCCTGGTAGACGAGTTTCTGAACCCGGATGCCAAGAAAACCAACCTTACGGACTTCATGAAACACCTGCTGCACATGGTTGAAGTGGCAGGCATAGACCACGTGGGCATTGGCTCGGACTTCGACGGTGGAGGCGGGGTCAAAGGATGCAATGGGGACAATGATTTCATCAATATCACCGTCCGTCTGCTGGAACATGGATTTACAGAAACAGACATCGCCAAGATATGGGGTGGAAATTTCCTCCGGGTGATGAAACAAGTACAAACCAAATAGAAAAGACCGAAAAACATCACAAAAAGGAGAGATTAGAGCTATAATCTCTCCTTTTTGACACATTTACATACCCTCCATTTCTCAACTTTCGCATATCTTTGCCCAAAACATAAACGATTTATTAATTATCTAATACCGAATTCTTAAATGAAAAGGAAAATTATTTGGAGTTTTGCATTGCTGGCCTGCCTTTGCTGCCTGCCATCTGCAAAAACAAAAGCACAAACGAAAAATGCCGCAATCATACCCGGGGAAGTATGGAAAGACACCGACGGCAATCCCATCAACGCCCATGGCGGCGGCCTTCTTTACCACGAAGGGACCTACTATTGGTATGGCGAATACAAAAAAGGGGAAACCATCCTGCCCGAATGGGCTACGTGGGAATGCTACCGCACCGACGTAACCGGTGTCAGCTGCTACTCTTCAAAAGACCTGCTGAACTGGAAGTTCGAGGGTATTGTACTTCCTGCCGTGAAAGATGACGAGAAACACGACCTGCACCCCAGCAAGGTGTTGGAACGTCCCAAAGTGATTTACAACGAAAAGACAAAGAAATTCGTCATGTGGGCGCATGTGGAAAGCGCCGACTACAGTAAGGCATGTGCCGGCGTAGCGATCAGCGATTCTCCTACCGGGACATTCACCTATGTAGGCAGCTTCCGTCCCAACGGTGCGATGAGCCGCGACCAAACAGTGTTCGTTGATGATAACGGCAAGGCATATCAGTTCTACTCGTCGGAAAACAACGCTACCTTATATATAAGCGAACTAACGGATGACTACCTGAAGCCCACTGGTCGCTATACACGCAATTTCGTGAAGCAAAGCCGCGAAGCACCCGCCGTATTCAAGTATAACGGCAAGTACTATATGCTCTCTTCCGGTTGTACCGGCTGGGATCCCAATGTTGCCGAACTGGCTGTGGCCGACTCCATCATGGGGCAATGGACTACCATCGGCAATCCGTGTACCGGTCCTGATGCAGATAAGACCTTCTATGCACAAAGCACTTACGTGCAGCAAGTATACGGAAAAGGAAATGCCTACATTGCCATGTTCGACCGCTGGAAAAAGAAAAACCTTGAGGACTCACGCTACGTATGGCTCCCGCTTGAATTCGGCAAGGACGGCACAATCGCGATACCCTGGCGCGACAGCTGGGACCCGCGTACCCAATGGGAAGGACAAGGCGACTTCTCTGCCGGCAAAGGAACATTCCTATTGAATGGCAAGCCGTTTGTCATCAAAGCCGCAGAGCTGCACTATCCACGTATCCCCAAAGCCTATTGGGACCAACGCATCAAGCTATGCAAGGCACTGGGCATGAACACCATCTGCCTTTATGTATTCTGGAACTCCCACGAGTCTCAGCCGGGAGTGTTCGACTTCACCGGACAGAATGACCTGGCGGAATTCTGCCGCCTATGCCAGCAGAACGACATGTATGTCATCCTGCGCCCGGGACCGTATGTCTGTGCCGAATGGGAAATGGGCGGACTGCCCTGGTGGTTACTCAAGAAAAAAGATATCCGCCTGCGCGAATCCGACCCCTACTTTATGGAGCGTGTAGGTATCTTCGAAAAAGCCGTTGCCGAGCAGGTAGCCGGTATGACCATACAGAACGGAGGTCCCATCATCATGGTACAAGTAGAGAACGAATACGGCTCCTACGGGGAAGACAAAGGCTACGTATCGCAAATCCGCGACATCGTACGCGCCAACTACCCCGGCGTAGCACTGTTCCAATGCGACTGGGCGTCCAACTTCACCAAGAACGGACTCCACGACCTGGTATGGACCATGAACTTCGGTACAGGAGCCAACATCGACCAACAGTTTGCACCGCTGAAGAAACTCCGTCCTGATAGCCCGCTGATGTGCTCCGAATTCTGGAGCGGCTGGTTCGACAAGTGGGGAGCCAACCACGAAACCCGTCCGGCTGCCGACATGATTGCCGGCATTGACGAGATGTTGTCCAAAGGCATCTCCTTCAGCCTCTACATGACCCACGGAGGGACCAACTGGGGACACTGGGCAGGAGCCAACTCACCCGGATTCGCCCCTGACGTAACCTCTTACGACTACGACGCCCCCATCAGCGAATCGGGACAGACCACTCCCAAATACTGGGAATTGCGAAAAGCATTGTCCAAATACATGAACGGCGAGAAGCAGGCTAAAGTTCCCGCTTTAATCAAGCCCATCCGTATTCCGTCTTTCCAATTTACAGAGATGGCTCCTTTGTTCGACAATCTTCCTGCTGCCAAGAAAGACCGCAATATCCGTACCATGGAGGAATATAACCAGGGATTCGGAAGTATTCTCTACCGCACCACACTGCCCGAGATGAAAACCCCGTCCCTGCTCACTGTGAACGATGCGCACGATTATGCCCAAGTTTTCCTGGATGGCAAATACATCGGCAAACTGGACCGCCGCAACGGTGAAAAGCAACTGGAATTCCCCGCCTGCCCCAAAGGTGCACGCCTCGACATTCTGGTAGAAGCCATGGGCCGCATCAACTTTGGACGTGCCATCAAGGACTTCAAGGGTATCACCCAAAGCGTAGAACTTACCGTAGACATCGACGGCCGTCCTTTCACCTGCAACCTGAAGGATTGGGAAGTCTATAATCTCGAAGATACATACGATTTCTATAAGAACATGAAGTTCCAGCCCATCGGCTCACTGAAAGATGAGTTAGGACAACGCATTCCGGGTTGCTACCGTGCCACCTTTAAGGTGAACAAGCCCAGCGACACATTCCTAAACTTCGAGACTTGGGGCAAGGGACTTGTCTACGTCAACGGGCACGCCATGGGACGCATTTGGGAAATCGGCCCGCAACAGACCCTCTACATCCCGGGATGCTGGTTGAAGAAAGGTGAGAATGAAGTGATTGTCTTCGACATCATCGGTCCCAAAGAAGTTAAGTCCGAAGGACTGAGCGAGCCATTACTGGACCAGTTGCTCGTCACCAAACCGCTGACGCACCGCAATGAGGGTGAAAATCTCGACTTGTCCGGTGAGCAGCCCGTCCTCTCCGGCAGCTTCAATCCCGGCAACGGTTGGCAGGAACGCAAATTCGACCAACCCGTCACCGGACGTTATGTCTGCCTGGAAGCCTTGAGTGCACAAGATGGAAAAGACCTGGCTTGCATTGCCGAAATGTATCTGCTGGATGAGAATGGGGAACGTCTGTCACGCGAACCCTGGATTGTCAATTATGCCGACAGCGAAGACGTATCCCACGTCAACTGTTCTGCGGACAAAATCTTCGACCTCCAGGAATCAACCTATTGGAGCACAACAAAAGACACTCCATACCCGCATTCTGTCGTGATTGACTTGGGTAGTACCCGCACCCTGACCGGCATACAATATCTACCCAGAATGGAAAGCGAGGTACCGGGTGGAATCAAAGACTTCAAGGTTTACGTAAAATCCAAGGCTTTCAACTATTAAGCCGGATTTACAACACTAATAGATTCTTTAGACACGGATTACATGAAAAATCATGGATAATAAATGAAGAATATCCATGATTTTTCGCGTAATCCATGCCTAACTTAAAATCAATCAAACAGATTTTCCGTACAATTCATCGTCTACCACAGCCAGCATTCCCTCCACTTGAGCCAATGCCAGCATACGGCCATGAAAAGAATAACCTGCATTGTACCCTTTATCCTCGTCGCCCAACATCATGCGACCGTGGTCCACACGCATCGGCAATCCCGGATTTTCTTTCTCAAAGATACGAATCAAATCAATGAGGTGTCCCCTTCCCTCCAGATGGGAACTTTCGATAAAGTTTCCACCCGGTATTGCCTTCGTACTGCGCAAATGCACAAAGTGGGTACGCCTGGCAAACTTCCTTGCCAGTTCACGGGTATCATTCTGTTCACCCGCACTCAATGAACCGGCGCAAAAAGTCAGGCCATTATGGGGATTGTCCACTGCACTCAGTATCCAGGCAATATCTGCCTCGTCTGTCACAATGCGCGGCACCCCCAATACCTGAAAAGGAGGGTCATCGGGGTGTACACACATATTCACCCCATATTCCTCGCATACCGGCATGATGGCAGACAAGAAATAACGCATATTCTCGCGCAGAGCCTCCCGGTCTATCCCTTTGTATAGCGCCAGCAAACGTTTGAACAGGGTTACCGGCTCCTTGTCACCTTCCTTGATGTTGCCATTTACGAATCCTTGTGTCTTTACGATAATCGTATCTACCAGCTCTGCCTTTTCAGACTCCGTAATCACCTTATCCAGTTCTGCCACCTTGTCCAGCTCTTCCGGAGAATAATCGGCTTCCGCATTCTCCCGTTCCAATATCTTCAGGTCGAAGTAGGCAAAACGGATTCTGTCGAAATAAAGAGAAGATGTCCCGTCTTCCCAGGGATGTTGTAAGTCCGTGCGAATCCAGTCAATCACCGGCATGAAGTTGTAACATACCGTCCGGATGCCTGCCTTGCCGAGATTGGCAAGGCTTATCTTGTAGTTCTCTATCAATCGGTCACGCTCACTCCCCGCATATTTGACAGCCTCGCACACCGGCAGACTTTCTACTACAGACCAGCGCAATCCGAAGGATTCAATATAATCCCTCAAATCTTCAATGGCTTCCAACGTCCATATTTCACCGTTGGGAACTTCATGCAAGGCAGTGACAACGCCTTCCACTCCTATCTGTTGCAACATGGCAAGGGTTATCTTGTCTTTCTTGCCAAACCATCTCCAAGTCTTTTCCATTCTTTATTATTAATTTTCTTGTTTTTCAGGCGTTCAAACCACCCGTTACCTTTTTGCAAAAGTAAGAAAGAATATGAGAACTGTCCATTCTGAATGGATAGATTTGTTTGTTCGCAATGAAAACAATATCTTAGCACTTCATTACATATATTAATTACGCTTATGCAAGACTTTATAAACGGACGTTGCGGCTGGTGCGGAACCGACGAGCTGTATGTGAAATACCACGATGAAGAGTGGGGAAAACCGGTAACAGACGACAAGACACTATTCGAGTTTCTTGTATTGGAAAGTGCCCAGGCGGGACTGAGCTGGATAACCATCCTCAAAAAGCGGGAAGGCTACCGCAAAGCCTTTTGCAATTTCGATGCCACGCAAGTGGCGCAAATGACCGACGAAGACGTGGAACGGCTGATGCACTTTGACGGCATCGTGAAAAACTGTCTGAAAATCAAGTCGACCATCACCAATGCAAAGCAGTTTCTTGTCATACAGAAAGAATTCGGCAGCTTTTACAACTATACGCTATCCTTCTTCCCCGACCGGAACCCCATTATCAATCATTTTCAGTCATTGAGTGAGATTCCGGTATCATCTCCCGAATCAGATGCCATGAGCAAAGACATGAAAAAACGGGGATTCAAGTTCTTCGGCTCTACCATTTGCTATGCCCATCTGCAAGCTTCGGGGTTTATCAACGACCATCTGACGGATTGCATTTGCCGGAAAGGGTAAGATAAGGCATCCCCTCTTCATCAAACCGGACCGGAATCCAGAGATATCCCGAATACATTAGGCTCTTGGGCCGCCAAATATCGGCCATGAAAAGGTAGCGGTTGCCGGGAAGCTGCAAAATGTAAGTGCTTTGACCGCCGAAAGTCCGCTCACTTCCCTCGCCCTGGCAGGGATTGGGATGCTGTTTCCACGGTCCCCAGATGGAAGGAGCCGAGAACAGACGCGCCGCATTGGGCGCCCAGCCGGTACAACCGGAAGTTATCATCCAGTAAGTGCCGTCTTTCTTGAAGATAGCCGGTGCCTCATTGTGTCCCCCCGGAAAGAGACGGACATATTTTCCGGAATGTCCTTGATAGTCATCTGTCAGTTCGGCTATTTGCAAGGTCAGATTCTCTTCCGAAGAGTAGATATGATAAGCTATCCCATCATCGTCAACATACAATGTCATGTCACGGGACATCTGTCCGCCCTCCAAGTCACGCTTCACGAACAACCCCTTATTTACAGCCTCTCTCCACTCGGGTGTCCACCATTCTTCAAACTGTTCCATATTCCACTGCATGTCCCGTTCTTCCTCCGTCATATTCAGCGGAAATATTCCAGGGCAGACACGACTCGAAGAAACAAAACGATAAGGTCCCGTCGGAGAATCACTGACAGCCACTCCCGCACGGGCAGCCTCATAGCCTTTACCCTTCAGCTCCAAATGAAACCACATGACAAATTTCTTCGTCCTTTTGTTGTAAATCACCTTGGGACGTTCCATAATACAGCCTTTCTCTATTTCATTGCCCGCTTCTTCCGATACAGACAAGGCCACCCCCTCGTATCTCCAGTTACATAAATCGGTAGAAGAGTAGCAAGTTACTCCCACTTCCGTAGAGAATCCCTTTGCCGGACGGTGTTCACCGAACCAATAATATTTACTGTCAAATAACAGTATACCACCACCGTGTGCATTAATATACTCCCCGTTTACATCGTTCCACACTCCGGCCGGAACCATTTCGTCCTTTCCCTTTAAGGTGGAATCATTTTGTGCCTGCAGACCGGTGATTGACGCTACGATAACCAACCATGCCCCTAAAAACTTGAAATTAAAATTAGTCATACTCTGTCTTGTTTCTATTTATAAAGAAGGGAGCAGGACGCCTTCTCACCAGAAAGTGTATCCTACCCCCTAAATCAAATACCTATTGAAAAATGCCTTTATTTCTCAGCCGGCTGGTCAGCTACCACCGGCCAATAAGGATTCTGGTAAAGAATGGAAGTCGATACATCCGCTCCCGAAGTGGCTGTCAACTGGAACTGCTTGATCATGATAGGATTCAAATAGTGTGCCATCTTCCAAGTACAGCCGTTATAGGCAGACTGGTTGCTGCTTCTCTCGAACGGACGGAGATACTCACTCTTGTCTTTCGATGAGACATTAGCTTTGTCTGTCCCGTCAGCAACCAAAATGGATTTTCCATTATCATCCAAATACCAGTCCTCCATCGGAGTATTCCACAAATGCATACCTTCCAGATGGCTGGGAGCAGTCATCAGTTGGTCCATAGAACGCCAACGGCACAAGTCCATGTAGCGAAGACCTTCAGCCAGGAACTCGCAACGACGTTCACGACGGATATTATACAGAGTCTTGTCAGAGATGACACTTCCACCCGTATAGGCTCCCCAATCATTTTCAGCCTCCTTGCTCATGTCCGTTGCAGCGATAGTCTTGTCAAAATCAGTACTGATGCCGGCACGTTGACGAAGTACAGTCCAATATTCACGAGCCGTAGCATCCAGCGTTCCATTGAGCAGATAACTTGCTTCCATATAATTCAGCAGAGCCTCAGCTGCACGGAAACATACAGCTGCCGTATAACCACCGCCATTGGCATAATACTTACGGTTGAATGAACCACCCTTGCGCAATGCATAGCCGGTAGCATAGCCACGCTCACCGTCACCACTCGTAATGGCCGGATAGGGCTCTTCCATCACAACTTCCGTACCTTCATTATTATCAACTTCAAAAAGGATGTTCTTCTGTCCCGGTTCTTTCAGGAAGATACTGAGACGCGGGTCACGGTTTACACGTACATCAGCAACCGTCTTGTCGCCCATATAATAGCCGTCACCATCCGCATAAGAACCGTGAGCATAAACCGGAGTACCATCCTTCATCAGGAAATTCTGTACGAATCCACGGGTCAGACCGATACGGTAATTACCACGTCCGGCAGCGGCATTGATGTTATGAGTAGAGAGTCCGCGGGCATACTGGCGCCACAACAGTACTTCCTTCACATCCGAAAGGTCTTCTTGTGCAAACATATCAAAGTAAGGATTTGACGGGTCATCAGCTGATTGTTGCAACACACCGGTATTCTCCGTCAAACTCCCTTTGTATTTATCTGCTACAAGTTTGGAAGCCTCTACGGCCTGTTCCAAGAAGTACTTCACTTCATTATCAATGTTTCCGCTCGGATACTGATAATTGTTGTGAAGAGATGCCCCCGGCCAGCCTTCTCCACCAGGTACGAATGCCGTACCCTTGAAATTCTGCAACCAAGTAGCCTCGAACAGTGCCACACGTGACTTAACCAGCATCGCAGCATCCTTATTGATACGCGTCGTCGCCATATCGACATCACTCATATAGGCATAAGCCTTGTCAAGATCGGAAATGATGAAACGTGCCACTTCATTACGCGGAAAACGTTTGCTGGCTTCACGGAGAGCTTCCATCTCATCGGCAAGCGGTTGGTTGATAATCGGGAAGTCGCCGAACAACTGGAGCTTCTTAAAGTACTCGTAAGCACGCAGGAAGTACATTTCTCCGATATAGTGCTTGATGGTGGCTACACTCCCGGAAATTGTATTTTGTGAACCGCTCATGTCCTCACCGAATTTGGGAAGTGCTTCAGACAAAAAGAAATTAATACGATAGATGCGTTCGAACTTCCAATTGTCACTTTCGCTATGAGGTACTTTCCAGCGATCCTGGGTATAGCGGTCATTGGCATTCACCTCTATCTGGTTATCGGTTCCTTTGTCTTCACCGAAGATGCCATAAGTCCACTGGCCGAATGACGGAAGGACATTGGGATATTCATCATTCAGATTGGCTTCCAACTGGGCCGCAGTGGAGTAATAGGTTTCGGGAGAAATGCTTGACATCGGCTCTCTGTCCAGAAAATCATCGCAGGAAGTCGTTCCGGCAATCACTGCCATTGCCATGAACGCTTTTACAATATATCTATAATTCGATTTCATAATATTCTTCATTATTTATGGGATTAAAGTGATACGCTAAGTCCAAAAGACCAAGTTCTTGAAAGCGGGTATGCATTACCGGCACTCTTGATAGGTGCAGAAGCATTGCTGTCCGTGTTACCACCGCTGATGGTTTCGGGATCGAACAACTTGCTCAGTTTGGTTCCCGTCCACAGATTCTCGCCCGATACGAAGATGCGGCAGTTGGTGATACCGATTTTGCGAATCATGGAAGCAGGCAATGTGTAGCCAAGCTGGAAGTTCTTCAAACGGATATAAGACGCATCCTGCAGATAGCGGGTTTGGGTTTCCTGGTTCTGGGTACTGTCAAATCTCGGACGCGCATAGTATGAATTGACATTGGCGGCAATCTCATGACCGGCCAGCCCGACGGGTTCATCACGGAAGTAATCTTCGTGTTCCTTCAAACCGGTTGACCACCACATACCCCATTGGCCAACGCCCCAGAAGATATTGGAACCCTGCCAGTAGTCACGCTTCATCACTCCCTGGAAGAAGAGGCGAACATCAAATCCCTTGTAATTGGCATTCAAGTCAAGACCGAAATGATAACGGGGAGTATTGTTGCCTATCACCTTCAAGTCACCGTGGTCCTCCAAAGTCTGTGCACCTTTGGTGATGCCCGGTTTTCCATCCTGGTCGGCATACATGATGTCACCGGCAGTCCAAACGCCGGAACCGATGGCACTTTGTCCGCCCACTTTATTCAGATGCGCCTGCATCTCATCATCTGTCTTAGCAATTCCCACGGTTTCAAAGCCCCAGATTTCACCAATCTCGCGGCCTGCGATATAAGTATTGATTGAGTTTGTCGGGTTACCCGGGTATCTGTCTATATAAGTACGTGCATCAGAAACATTGAACTTAATGCCATAGCCCATACCGAAGTTGGTGCGGTCCTGCCATCCGATGGTAAGTTCCCAACCCTTCGTCTTCAAGTCACAGTTATTGGTCTTGGGAGTCGCAATACCCAATGTAGCGGGCAACTCTACAGACGGACCTACCATATTGTCCGTATAACGGATATAAGCATCGAATGACCCGGTCAGACGGTTGTTGAACAGCCCCCAGTCAAGACCGATATTCCAGGTACGCACTTTCTCCCAAGTCAAGGCTGTACTGATAAGGTCGCCTACATAAGCAGTGTTTGGTTTCAGTCCATTCTGCAGCCAGCTTCCGTTTGCCTGCTTCAATGTCATGGCACGATAAGTAGGATACCAGCCGTTTGTATTCATATTCCCCAGTTCACCATAAGAGAAACGGAACTTCAACTGATTGCAAACATCCGCAAAATCTTCCCAGAAGTTTTCCTGGGCAATGTTCCAACCCAAAGAGAAGGAGGGAGACAACTGCCAACGATTGCCACGGCGGAAGCGGGAGGTACCATCATAGCGCAAATTGGCCTCTGCCAGATAACGACCTTTATAATCATAGTTCAAGCGGCCAAAGAAACCCGCTGTGGCCCACTCATTACGATAGCCACCCACCTCGGGCACCTTATCCTTACCGGCGCCGTCAATATTCGATATCAAGTCCAGTTCCGGAAGGTCTTCCACCTGCAAACCATATCCTTTGGCACTAAAAAACTTCTGGCGCATTTCTTCGGACTGAAAACCACCCATTACCTTAAAATTATGATCATCATTGATAGCAAGAGAATAAGTGGAGTAAATATTCCAGTTCATGTAGCTCTCTTTCTTGTAGTCTTGATAGAGACTTGAGGTTCCTTGCGTATCCACAATATTTCCACTCACATCGTGGTTATAGTAAGGAAGTCCGGTTTCACGTGTATCTATAGAATTGGTACTATAGTTGAACTCAACATTGGTAATCCAATTCTTCACGGGTTCGAATACCAAGCTTGCTTGATGATAAACCTTATCTGTCTGCACATCGCGCTCACCACCCAATGCAAGTGACATCGCCGGCGTATCGGCATTACCATTAAAATAATAGCCGTTTTCATCATAAACCGGAAGATTAGGCCAAGTCTGACGGCCGATTCTCTCATACAAACCGCCACCAAAATTGGTAGGACGGCCAAGGTCTTGACGGACATAACGCAAGCTGTAATTGAACTTCAACCATTTGGTCAGCTCGGCACCAAATTTGGCAGTAGCATTATAGCGCTTCAAGTCATCGGAACCATGACGGAGCAAACCATTCTGATCCAGATAGCCCAATGAAGCATAATAATTGAACTTGTCACCACCACCGCTTACACTGAAATTATGTTCTTGCGAGAAGGAAGAGCCCTTGTAGATTTCGGAAAACCAGTCAGTATTGGCATACGCCGTAGTAAACGGGTCGCCTGCCGGTTTACCCCATACATTGCCATCAGTAGGCAAACCGCCACGATTAGTACCTCCCGCAGCCTGGAAGTCAAGCATCTGCTGCATCACTGTATCAGAGAACTGGGCATTGTCCTGACCGTTGCGTGCAGCCTCATTGAAGTAGTTGGCAAAGGTATAGGAGTCCATCATCTCCGGCAGATTCACCGGACTGTTGAAGCGGAAGCTGTTGTTGTAGTTGATAGTCGGCTTGCCCGATTTGCCTTTCTTGGTAGTCACCAAGATAACACCGAACGGTGCACGCGACCCATAAATAGAGGAAGCGGCAGCATCCTTCAATACAGAAATATTCTCGATGTCCTGCGGATTCACCGTATTGATGTCACCTTCCATACCGTCAATCAAAATCAGCGGACTTCCGCTTGAGCCGTCACCGATGGTACCGTTGCCACGGATATTGATGGACATATTCTTGTCCAGTTCACCGGTATTGGTCGTAATCTGCAAGCCCGGTACCAAGCCCTGCAATGCCTGCGTGGCATTCGCTACCGGACGTGCTTCAATTTCCTTCGCCGTAGCCAGCCCCACAGAACCTGTCAGGTTCACCTTCTTCTGCGTGCCGAAACCTACCACTACCACCTCGTCCAGCATTTCGCTGTCTTCTTTCAGAGTCACAGTAAAGGATGTTTTTCCAGCCACCGGCAGCTCTACCGTCTTATAACCGATAAAGCTGATTGTCAAAGTGGCATCCGAAGGGACTTTCAAAGAGAAATTACCGTCAATGTCGGTAATTGTTCCATTCGTCGCATTCCCTTTCTCCACTACACTGGCGCCAATCACCGGTCCCATCGCATCATTAACCACACCTTTTACATTGATTGTCGAACTCTGTGCGTTCAAGAACTGAACATTCAACAGAAGGGCCATACAAATGGCCAAAGTGACATACACTTTCAGCCCGAGTCCTTCAAAGAATCTCTGTCTTTTCATTGTATAAACTTTAAGATTAAACATTAATTGTTTCACTTTCACTCTTCATTTTAACCGTGAAAACAATGGCAAATGTAGGCGAATGCTGATAGGAAGACCTCCAATAATGCTTCTACGAGGTAGAATTTTAGTTATTCGACCTAATTGAAGCATAATTTGACTTGATCTATGACTGTATGAAGCGTTCCTGATATTCCGTCGGCAACATGCCGAATTCCTTTTTGAAACAAGAACTGAAATATTTCGGGTCATTAAAACCGACGGCATACGCCAGATCGGAAACACGCACAGAACTCCCCTTCTCCTCCATAATGCGGCAGGCCGCTTTCAGACGGATGTTACGGATAAAGGCAGAAGTATTCAGTCCCGTCAGGGATTTCAGTTTCTTGTAAAGGGTGGACTTGCTGGTGCCCATCTCCTCCACAAACTGGGGCTGGTCGAAATCTGAATCTTCCAGATGGCGGTTTACGCAGTCAATGGCACGCTGCATGAAGTCCTCATCAATGCTGGTATAGTCCAGTTCCTTGATTTCGAACACCAGTTGGTTCTTAAAGTCATGCGCCTTGCGTTCTTTGTATTTCAGCAGATTGCGGATGCGTGCATGCAGCACGGCCAGGTTGAACGGTTTACTGATAAAGGCATCCGCCCCCACTTCATAAGCTTCGACACGGTCTTCCTCCTTGTTCTTGGCTGTCAGAAGAATCACGGGAATATGACTGAGTTCCAACTTGTTCTTCACACACCTGCAAAACTCGATGCCGTCCATTACGGGCATCATCACGTCCGAAACAATCAGGTCAATATCCTCATTGTCAAGCACAGTCACAGCCTCCTGACCGTTTTCGGCCGTATGGACATTGTATTCACGTTTCAGCAGCCGGACCATTAACTGCAAAAGCTCCTCATTGTCCTCCACCACCAGTATGGTATGAGCTTTGGGCTTTTCAGCAACCACATTCTCCGCATTCTCCTCTTCAAGATAGGTAACGGTTTTCTGTACCGGAAGTACAGCTTCCTCATCAATCTGTTCTTCCTTAAAGTAAGAGCGGTCTACGGGCAAGGTCACGATGAATTCCGTTCCCCGGCCTTCCTCGCTCTCCACTTCAATGCTTCCTCCATGCAGCTCCACCAAGTCCTTTACCAAAGAAAGGCCGATGCCCGTACCAATGGTGTTGAACTTCCGGTAATCCCCCTCGTAGAACCGCTTGAAGAGGCTCTTCTGCTTGTCCTTTGAAATGCCACTGCCATTATCCTTTACATGCAACCGGACGAAGTCCCTGTCTTCGGCATACATCAGCGTGACTTGTATATAGCCACCCTCCTTATTATATTTGGCGGCATTGGAAAGCAGGTTGTAGAGAATCTTGTCCAGCTTGTCCGTATCAAAATAACCGATAATCGACTCCGGATTACAGAGTACGGAGAAATGTATCTTGCGCTTTTTGACAAGCGGCAGGAAAGATTCGGCTTCATTTTTCACAAACGCCGCCACATCTCCTGGAGAGACACGCAACTTCAGATTGCCGGTTTCTGCTTTACGAAATTCAAGAATCTGCTGCAACAGACGGATGAGCCTGCTGATATTGCTACCCATTACCGTATAAAGGTCGTCATGCCCGGGAAACCGCATCTTCAACTCATCGACGGTAGCCGAGATAATGGTCAGCGGAGTCAGCAGTTCATGCGTGATATTTGTAAAGAACTGCAATTTGGCATGATTCAGTTCTTCCAGTTTGGACTTCTCCATCTCCCGAAGATGCAGCTCATTACGCAGCTGCATCCTGTTCTTTGCTGTCCGGAGAATGAAGCAGACAATAGCTGCCCCTATCAGTGCATAAATGATATAAGCCCACCATGTAGCCCAGAACGGTGGCAATACCACCACCTCAAGTTCACGGATTTCCTGACTCCAAATGCCATTTTCATTGGTGGCTTTCAGACGGAACCGATAAGTACCGCTCTTCAAATTATTATAATAGGCAAAACGGCGGTTGGCATCCGTATATTGCCAATCCTTGTCAAAACCTACAAGCTGATAAGCATACCGATTTAAACCGGGATTCTTATAAGTAAGGGATGCGAATTCAATACTGAAATTATTATATCCGTAAGGCAGATCTAACTTCCGCGTAAACGAAGGCATGACAGAAGAAATCCGTTCTCTGACCTCCGGTTCCAATACCGCAAAAGAACGGTTGAAGATTTTTATATCCGTAATCAGATAAGGCACGGCTTCATTGTCTTTCTCCAGAGATGCAGGAAGGAAACTGTTATAACCCTTATTTCCTCCAAAGAATAACTCGCCCTCCCTACTGCAAGAAGACTGTGATATGAAAAAGTTATCCTGCAGACCGTCTGCTGTCGTATAGACACGGACCGTAGCCAAATTCTCGTCCATCGGTACAAAAAGCTGTACCAGCCCCATATTAGTCCCCATCCATAGACACCCTTGCCTGTCTTCCTCTATAGACCCTATCATGTCGGCAGACAGCTGATATTCCTGATTCTTTTCCGTAAATACATTTTCCTTATAATCATATAGATACAACCCTCCTCCCTCAGTTCCGGCCCATAGCCTTCCCGATTTATCCACATGCAAACACAACACCGAGTTCGTTGCCAGCTGGCCGTTGTTATAACTATAGTTACTATATTTCAGCGTTTCGGGATGCTGCACATCCCCCATAATATGTATAATTCCATAGTTGGCTGTCGCAATCCAGAAGCTGCCATCCGCATCCTCCACAATATCCTTCACATGATACCAATCCGCCAACCCGCCTCCGGCAAAAGAAAGTGTTCCGAACCTATAATGCCCTCCATCGGCCAAACTGATTCCCATACCGCCGCGACAGCCTACCCAACAATTCCCCTTACTGTCCTCACACAAGGCCGAAACGCAATCCGAATAGAGATAAGGCGTGTCGGATTCAGTCAGCACCTTCACTTTCTCTCCTTTCTCATAAATCAAGATACCACCGTCATAGGTAGCGAACCATACTTCTCCATTCTTACGCTGAATAATGTAATTGACCGTGGGTACACCGGGAATATCCGAGAATTCCGGGATATGGGAAAAGAACGACAACACACCGGTTTCATAATCCTTGCGTGCCAGCCCATAACTTCCGGTACCCAGCCAAAGGTCTTTATCTGCATCGGCAAACAAAGCGCGGACGGCAGTAGTAGGCACGTCATCCTCTGCCAGATTCAAAGAATAGAAAGCAAACGGAGATTGTTTCGTGTCTATCATCAGGACACCGCCGCCAATGGAACCCAGCCAGATATTATTGAAGCGGTCGCGCAACAGTGAATTTATTTCATCACAAGGTATATGATATGCCGAATGCAACGACTTGTAATTAATGAATGTACCGGGATTCTCCTGCTTCATAATGCTCAGCCCCACCCGGGTCCCTATCCACAAGGTATGGGTGTGTACATCCTCCACAATATCATAAACAATATTGTCCGACAAGCTGGCATCATCCCCTATCCTATGCGAATAATGCGTATAAGACACGTTTGCCATATCCTTTGGGTGATTCAAGAGAAATAATCCGCAATCCCAGCCACCGACCCACATTTTCCGGTTTGAATCCTGATAGATAACATGTGCCGAGTTCCGTTCATTGATTTTGGGATATGCATAGAATTTATCCTCCTTCCGGGAATAACGAAAAAGACCACTGGACCAGGTACCGACCCACAAATCCCCATCCGAGTCCTCGAACAACGATTTGATGGAAGCTGCGGGAAATATACCATCGGTGGACTTGCCGTCATACATCACGAAGGAGTCCTTCTCTGCCACATACCGGCATAAGCCAGAATCCGTACCAATCCATACCTCATTTTCCCGGGTGACCAACAGGCATGAGACCGCATTGTTTGGAATGGCAGGCGCAGTATATTGACGGATTTCTCCGGTTTTCTTATTGAGTGTGTTCAACCCCTCTTGTGTACCAATCCACAAGAAGCCGTCATTGTCATCGGCAAAACAATAAATGTTGTTACTGGTCAACAAACCGGGAGTATTCAAGCTCGATTTATAGACAGTAATCTGGTAACCGTCGTATTTACAGAAACCATACCGGGTAGCAAACCACAAAAAACCTTCCTTATCCTGATATATTTTCTGGACCTCATCCGTCGGTAATCCGTCTAATGTAGAAATCTGCTTGAACTTCAAACGGGAAATAACATTCCCATCAGCCGCATGCCCCAAGGCAGGATACATTGTCCAAAAGCTGAACAGGAGAAGACACGTATGCAAACAAAAAAAACTTACTCTATTTTTCATATACCAGATATTAGGAATTATGACAAATATAGCAAGTTCAGCTCACTTTAAAGAAGAATTATGCTCTTTTTTTGTCTGCAAATACTTCAAACAAGGCTTTATTCCTTACCTTTACAGCCGTGTTCTACACCCTAACCGTAGACAAGCAAACAACATATGGAAAATAAATTCGACTACCAGTCTGTGCCTTATGGCTTTGCACATTGCTTCAACAGCCAGTGCGTCCATAAGGAAGAATGCCTGCACCACTTGGCTGCTACCAATTGCACCTCGCAATGTCCTACTTTAAGCATCATCAATCCGAACTGTATCCCTGCCGATACCACCAACTGCCCTCATTTCCGGAAAGCCCTGAAGTGCCGGGTTGCATGGGGCATCCGGCACCTGCTGGACAATGTACCCCACAAATGTGCAGCCCCGATGAGGAACCAGCTTGTAGGACACTTTGGCAAGACCACCTATTATCGCTTTTACCGCCAGGAACAAGGCTTGTTTCCAAAGGCACAAGCATATATCCGTCAGGTTTTCAAACAATACGGAATTGCCGAAGAACCGAAATTCGAGAGATACAGCGAAGAATACAGCTACAACGATTGAAGCATCCGGACAGCTCAGCTCTTACAAAGTTTATTTTTGAAAAACATCTGTCATGCTATCACGCAGAGGGGGATATCCTTTTGATTATAAACCGATTAAAGCGTGAAAGATACCCGTGATAGATAAAAATCTTCACAACCATCCATCACGCCATAACAAAAGCAGTATCCGATACTTACTTCATTCACCACAGAATAGTGCTATATGCCTAGTTCTCAGTATGAAACTTTTAGTTTCTTAAGCAAATACTATTGGTTTCAACCTTCTAAAACAAAAGTTTCAACAAGAGAAACTAAGAGTTTCCCTTAGGAAAACCATTGGTTTCAACAAGTAAAACCTTTTGTTTCAATAGCCGGAAACTATTGTTCCGACAAGCAAAACCAGCGTGGAAGTCTGCACAAAGCATCCCAAATCACCTGCTTTTTCGACTCAAAACATCAGATTTTCCACAGAAAAACGCTGGAATCGACCTAAAAAAGCATGGAATCACTTGCAAAAAGAGCCTGATTGTCGTACCTTAGTACACTGTAAGCAAACCATTTTGCCTGCATGTGACAAAACAAAAAATAGAAATGAAAATCACCCAACTGAGAGAAAAAGACGGGAATCTGACACTGAGCACGACAGACTTAGACACCTTCCTACAGAAAATCAAAACGGAGACCAAAACCCAGCCCGTATCCACTTTCCGCCAGCAACTGCGATACTGCTTGCCCGGCAAGCGCTGCAACGAGGCAGACCGACTGCCCAAAGTACTCCCGGCAGCCGAATTCCGCAAGACGAACGGTGTTTGCCAGATGAAAACCTACAACGGCATCGTGGAACTGACCGTAGGCCCGCTTTCCGGCAAGTCCGAAATAGCCCTTGTGAAACGTCTTGCCTGGGAACAGCCCCAGACGCGGCTCGTATTCACCGGTTCCAGCGGACGGACTGTAAAGATTTGGACTACCTTCACCCGTCCGAACAACTCGCTGCCGGGCAAACGGGAAGAAGCCGAGGTGTTCCACGCCCATGCCTACCGCCTTGCCGTGAAATGCTACCAGCCCCAACTGCCTTTCGACATTCTGCTGAAAGAGCCCAAGCTGGAACAGTACTCCCGCCTCTCCTTCGACCCCGAAGCCATGTACCGCCCGGACTCCATACAGTTCTATCTTGCACAGCCCGTCTCCATGCCCGACGAAACCACCTATCGGGAAGCCCTGCAAGACGAGAAGTCACCCCTGACGCGCGCCGTGCCGGGATATGAAGCCGAAGAAGCCATCATCATGCTGTTTGAGGCCGCCTTGCAGAAGACTTTCGCCGAAGCGACGGGTGCCGGTGCCGACAACAGCCTGCACTCCCTGACCGTGCGCCTTGCCGAGAACTGTTTCCGTTCGGGCATCCCCGAAGAAGAGACCGTGAAGCGTACCTATTTCCATTATTATCTACGCCAAAAAGAGACTGTCATCCGGCAGATTATAAGAAGCGTTTACCAAGAGAACAAAGGCTTCAATACCCAAAGCAGCCTCAGCAAAGAGCAAAGACTTGCCATACAGACGGACGAGTTCATGAAACGCCGCTACGACTTCCGCTACAACACCCAAGTGGGTGAGGTGGAATACCGTGAACGCCACTCGTTCCGTTTCCGCTTCTCCCCCATCGACAAGCGCACGCTGAACAGCATTGCCCTCGACGCACAGAGCGAAGGCATTCCCCTGTGGGATAGGGACATCAGCCGATATATCTACTCCAACCGCATCCCGGTATTCAATCCGCTGGAAGATTATCTGTACGACCTTCCGCACTGGGACGGGAAAGACCGTATCCTGGCACTCGCCCGGACAGTACCCTGCAACAACCCGTACTGGGCCGAACTGTTCCACCGCTGGTTTCTCAACATGGTGGCACACTGGCGCGGCAATACCGACAAGAAATATGCCAACAGCGTCTCCCCCTTATTGGTAGGTGCACAAGGCACCCGCAAAAGCACCTTTTGCCGAAGCATCGTCCCGCCCGAGCTGCGTGCCTATTATACGGACAGCATCGACTTCTCGCGCAAGCGCGACGCCGAACTTTACCTCAACCGTTTTGCGCTCATCAATTAAACTAAAAACATTCTTGATTAAATAATCAACTGTAAATCAGCGTAATATAAGAATGATTCTGATTGTTAAATATGATTTACAAGGTTGGGGGCATTATAGACTACTTAGGTTTTACTCGGTACTTCTCTTGATTGGGTAAGAACAAATAATGTGTCTCGGACGTGTACATTATGTAACTTGCGTTACTTTGATTTAGAGTTATCTCTAAATTCCTCTAACTTTAATCATTCTACGATGATAGCTTCTTCGACATTATCAGGCAAGAGATTATATCCTGCATCCTCTGTCGTTTCAACTACGTAGTCTGCGGGAAGGTCTATATTCATAGCTTCCTCTTGCTTACGTTCATATTCATCCCGTAAAGCTTCTAAAGTTTCTTCGTCAGGTATTGTTATAATCTTCGGATTTAATGGAAGTGTTACCTTTCCACTTATGTCCGACATAAAACCAATATAACTACACCTGTAAAAGAATGCGTTAATTGATAGGTTTGAGTAAGTCTCCTTATAAATGAATGCAGCTATAGCAGTATTGACATCATGAATGATGAAATATGATTTAGCCAATTCATTTAGCGAGGTAACTTTCTCAAAGTCCAGCTTAAATAAGGTGTCCTCCATTCTATTTACGGTAACTTTTACAAACTCAACCTTAGTTAAGTTTTCAATATTATCGTATATAGCATTAAACGCCTTTGTATAGGTAACTTTACAAAATAAGAGTCCCTTTACTAAACGTTTAACAATCTCTTCATTAGAGATTTTAGACACCTGATTTACTGAAATCAGAAAAGAATTAGTTCTATCGAACATCTTCTTATATTCATTGTTATTCATCATAATCATTTAATTTAATCGTTAATTATTAATTGTTGTTTTTTAATTATTAATCGTTAATTATTAATTAGATTATGATATGTGCCTATCAACAGACCACGATTCCACCTCTTAACAATTCTCATAACTCGTATAAGTGCTGTTATATGGACTTGTAACGTTTAAAGATGCTCTTATGCACAATCAAGCGTTTGCTGCTAATGGTCTTGCAGTAATTAATGTACACTAAATCAAAGAACACATTATTTGTACTGCAAAGGTAGTAAAGATTGGTTTATAATGAAAAAAACAGCATAAGAGTTTCCTCAAATGCTGTTTCTATTCCGTCTTAGTTATAAACTCGTTACTCCACTCGTTGATAAGCAAACTTCTTACCACTGGGTGTAACTCCGTCTGCTTCCAATTCCTGCACTGATAAGGTCATGGAATTAAGTAACAGAATATCATTGATAATCCATTCTTCTTCATCGCTGTACATTTCATAGAGCTTGTTACCGTCTATCTTGTACTTGCCCACTTCCTTGTAAGAACTATCTTCTGTACTTGTATATTCAAATGTACCATCATTCTTATAAGTTACATGGGTAGCAACAGCATCACCGCTTGTCATCTTCCATTTGCCTATAATAAGAGAAGTATAATCATCCTCTCCTTTAATTGTACCGTTGTCAATATCTACTTCAAATGTTACATTCTTCTTAGTTCCATCGTAATGTATAATATTGACATTGTACTTCCAAACTCTCTTGGAATTATCTTCTACACTGACCTCAATCTTAGCATCAGCTGGTTCATCATTTAACTGTGGTACTTGGATATGCCATAAATCTTCTCCTAATTTGAAATTCCGTCTTCCTACGAAGAAGCCTTTATTATCTCTATGGGTGTATATTGCTTCTTCGTGGGATATAAATTCAGAAGTATAGAGAGTTCCTATATTGGAATATCCAAAACCTTTCTCTGCTATATAGAGCGTATCGCCAAGCAATGAGTAACAACAATCATCGTTTATTATAGAATATTGAAATCCTGCACCTATATAGTCATTTTTAACTTGGACTTCTTTTGTTTGTGTATCATGCCTAAAAAGCAAAGCGGAGTAGCCATAATCTTTATCAAAGTAATATCTTAATGATGCTACAAACTCTTTTGGGTTAAAGTACATGGTTTGTGCCATGGTTATCCGCTGAATGGTGACATCTTCATATTCTCCATAGCCTTTGTAAATTCTTCGATTCCTATTAAAAGGTAACTCATCAGTCCAATTTATAATTGGAGATTTATCTTTTACATTGAATGATGCAAGCCATAGCTTCTCTTCTCGTAAACCAGAGAAGTTAGCTTGCTCCAAAAAATTATTCTTATAGTAATCAAGTAATTCAATATCTTTATAATCACTAATGCCATATTCTTTACAGACTACATCTAAAGGCTCACCACCTTCAGGATAAGATTCCATTGGTTGGCTATCCAATTCTTCACTACAAGAGCTAACTCCCATGCTTAATGCAACCAATAAAGAAGTTGCTAATAATCTAAATGCTTTCATTATTCTGTATGTTTAAGTTCTTAAAATTCATCATTATTAGTAGTTACAGTTCTATATGTTACTGTTAATTGACCTCCAAAGTGCACTCCCATCCCGTCTTGTGAATTATTAAAATTGAGATTTAGGGTTATAGAGTTAGAATTTATATCCCTCCATATTGCATTACCTTCGGAAGAGACCGTTGGATTACCATATTTAGAACATAATGCATTCCCTAAGCCGTTGAATGCCTGTGTAAACCTATTCATAATTTGATTCTGCTTGGATTTAGCTTCATTCAGAATGGTAGCCCTGTCTTTAAAAGGGTTATCCATTACAGATGCGTTATCAAATAATGTGAATGTAGCTTCTACGAGCTTTTCATTTTTATAGGTGATAACTAAGTTGTCAAATTTAGTATCAATGAATGTAACATTTTTCAAATAGATGCAAGGATGCTTCCATTCTACATTAGGGTATCTTTGCTTTAGCTTGTCTATGGCTACATAAGGCTTGTCTTCCAATTTAATTCCTAAGAAGCCTGTAATTTCATTTTGAGCATTGATATAAGTGGTTATAAACAGCATTGATAAGAACAGTAATAATCTGTGCTTCATAATTAAAATGTTATGCTCATCTGCTTCCTACGATGAATTATAAATAAAAAAAGGTGTGGAAGCTATATTTGTTCTATCCTACATTCAGGTCTTCGCATTACCTTTGGCACGGATAAAACAATAGCCCCACACCAAAAGGTATATAGTTCACCTAAGCGATGAATATATATCAAATGTGTGGGTGCTATTGCTATCATCTTCGTGCCAATATCAAAGTTGCGAAGTTTGAATGTAGAAGATAATTTCAATAACACCTTTCGTTAAATATGTCCTTCCAACTCCCTATCTCATTAGTTCATTGGAATTGGTGCAAAGATAATGAAAGGTTTTAAAATGTCGGGAACGAAGTCAGGACAAATAGTGAACATCCTGCTTTTAAACACGTTCCTAACAGGATAAATCATTCATAAATCTAAAGAATTGCACTTTAGATATGTCTGAAATTAGTATTCATTAGATTTGGGACAGAACCGCTCAGACCATAATAAAAGATGATTTTAACAATTCTGTCCCATATTCCAATAATCAGAAGCTCAAACAGTCATAAGTCTGTAAGATTTCTTCCTGCCTTAATCCCAAGTATCTTTTAGTAATGGCAACAGAACTATGGTTGAACAGTTCCATCAGCTTTACTAAGGCAAGTTCAGCATTATCACTGTTCATATTATAGACCTGCCTGCCAAAAGTCTTTCTAAGAGAATGGCAGCTAAAGTTCTTAATCTTTAACCTGTACTTCTTCTTCACCTCTTTAAGAATGATGTTAATTCTCTGGACTGTGAAGATAGTGCCTTTCTGACTTATAAGAATTGGCGCATTGATTCCAACAGGATTTATATGCTCGTAGCACTCTTTAATATGCTGCTGTAATTGTGGATTCAGTCTGATAGTCCTTACCTTGCCAGTCTTTTGCTCAATTACTGTAAACTCGTCAGTACCTAATATCTGCTTCCACCTTAGAGATAGAATATCAGATATTCTTAATCCTGTGAAGCATCCCAAACTAATTAGGAGTGAGATTTTATAATTCTCGTCTTTGGCTAACTTCCTTATTAGGTTCATTGCATCAGACCATATAAGATAGTCTGCCGTTGTGCTTGAATATTTGAGTGACATAATGTTCTGTTTTATAAGTTAATGAATAGAAGTGAATATTAATTCTAAGTTAGATTTACTAACTCACTGATTACTAAAGGAACATTCACTAATAGTAGAAGTAAATATGATAAGGACACCCAACTTAAAAATTGAGTGCCCTTTACCTTATTATAATTCTCCCTCGTCTGCGAAACTGTAATATCCTGCATCTGTTAATATGAGGTGGTCTGTTACTATGATTCTCATAAGTCTTGCAGCTTCTTTGACCTGCTTAGTAATCTCCATATCCTGCCTGCTTGGTTTCAGATTACCGCTTGGGTGATTATGTGCAAGAATGATAGCTACTGAATTGGTGAGCAATGCGGCTTGTAGAATTATTCTAACATCAGCACAAGTTTCAGTAATTCCACCCTCTGATATAAGAGTGTAACCTAAGATTTGGCTGGCTTGGTTTAGGAACAGGACTTTGAAGTATTCCTTGTAACAGATTGTTCCCTCCTTATAGGTAGGAAGCAAATATCTATAAGCATCCTCTGAACTGGCTACCTTATGCAGTTTCTTGAATTTGGGTTTGTAGGACAGTTCCACTTCACCCACAGTATAATCTATATCCATAATGTACAATGTTTAATAAGTTGGTAGAAATAAAGAAAGGACACCAAGTTAATGATGTCCTTTCCTCTCTCAATCAACAATCCACTCAGCCCAAGAACCAAGCGTATTCACTGTCTCCTAATTTGGCACGTTGAATGCCTTGTACAAACTCTGTACAGTTAAGATTCCTTTCCAAGAAGTTATCTATGTAACTTGATTTTACAGAACCATTGAGTAGGTTTAAGAGCTGCCAGCCTGTAATGCTGTCCCCTGTACTCTTGAAATTCACATCAGAAACAAATGCTCTACAAGCTGCATTAATCTGACTGTCACCCAACAATAGACGAGGTAAGCGTTTCTGTTGGTTGGGTGTAAGAGCTTGATATAATCTCATCCTGCCTATTATCTGACAAAACTCGCTTGTTGAGATTGACATCTGCCCAAGTGTTCTTAACAGATGCAGGTCTTTGGATGGGTTGTAAGCATGGAACAGATTCAATGCAGCTGCATATAGTTCCTGTACATTTAAGACTTCTATCTTATCTTGTAAACCGTCAGTGGTGAGCATGAGGTTACTGCAAACTCTATTCCTAAATCCTATGAAGATTTTAAATCTCTCAACAGATTTCTTACTGTATAGGTTAATCTCGTTATATGCTCTCACTCCACCAATGGATAATGCTAAACGATTACCGTATTCATCGTGTACAATGGATGGAATTTCAAAGCAGAAACACATTCTCTGATAGAACAAAGTTTTCTCTTCATCTGTCAGTTCAGATGCTTTCTTACCTAATGCACTTGGTATTCTTCCATTGATAGGGTGTGAGATTCTAATCTCTGGTATATCAAACTGTTCTCCATGAAAGTAATCCTTAGCTGCATCCACTACTGCACCTATAAAGGATTGGTGACTAATGGTTTCTTCCATTGATGCAAAACTTGGAATGATGCAGTCCTGTTGTAGATGCAGCAAGGTTACTTCCTGTGTATTTGCTTCAATGAAATGGTTTACTCTCTTGGGTGCTGCAACTTCTTCCACAATGATTGCTTCTTCTGCAAACTCACCCATGTTTAATGATTCTCTACGCTGTGCCATAGCAGGCATAATTACTAAATCTCTCATAATGAAATTGAATTAAATGGTTATTGATTGAATGGATTTAATAGGAACGAACCTAAAACACAAGTGAATTTCTTCGCTTGCATCTTAGGCTATCCTATGTCTTTCCCTAAAGATTCTTTCAAAGGAAATGAGGAGCATTAGTAAATTATAGGTTGGTTGTGATAATAGTGCATCGTGCCTGCTCTTGGATTAATAAGAATGCTTATTCCTATCAGCTATCAGACTGTATTTCTAAAGCATTCTTTTTATTTAAGAGCCATGAGGGGGGAGTTTAAAGGGGTATAGTAGCGTTCACAGGTTTTAGTTCAGCTATCGGGTTCAGTTCAGCTATCGGGTTCAGTTCAGCTATCGGGTTCAACCTTCGCTTCGCTCGGTCTCACAAATTTATATTTGAGAATGCTTTCCACTTCAAATTCTTACGAATTGGGACAAAACTATTCAGACCATAATAAAGGTTGATTTTAATAATTCTGTCCCAATATTGTACTATTCAAGTGAATATCTCTTTTCAAGTGGAATGTACCCTTTAAGGCGAGTGTTAGGTATAGTTATTCTGTCAGAAGGTTTGAAATATTTACCCAAGTAGGTAGCCTTAGCCTGTAAGGGTTTACCGTTATCATCCACAAGCTCATATTTGTCATATATTTCCTGTAAGGTGGTTACTATCTCATTCTCCGAATATGGTCTGCCTATTATAAATTTGTTATGGATTTCATCTATTGGTATGAAGTAAATCTCCTTCTTATGTGCGGATTTAAGCTGCCGTTTCATGGTGGCTAAATCATAGTCGATTTCTATAATCTTATCCATGCCGAACTTCTCATAGTACTTGCACAGTTCAGGAGCTTCATGTCTTAAAGACCTCAATTCTTCTTGTTGTTCTTCGGTAAGGAATTTCAAGACCAATCCTTCGGGTTTTAAATCCTGCAACCGTTCCAATATCTGTAATTTTCTCTCTCTTGACAATGGTTTAGCCTTTACAGCTTTAGGTTTCTCTTTGTAATGCTCATAATGGTACGACACATTAAAATGTCCTGTCTCATTGTAAGCATTATTTAAGGACTGTAAGTCTTGGTAGAGCGATTCAACTTTGGACTTCTGAATGTCACATTCTACCAAGAACGGATTTACCTTGCCCTTGTAATCATTATTTCTAAACAAGACCTTATAAATGGGGATGCGTTCCTGTATCTCGGTCAGAAGCTGCCTTTCCCTGCCTGTAAGAGTCTCCTTTAAGTCTGCAAGCATATTATAGACTTTCCTCTGCGCTTCCATATCCTCAATGATTTCTTCACGAGATTTAGGCTTTAAATCCTCCTTCCAATTCGTTATATGTGTAATGCTTCCAATTCCTGAACGAAACCTGCCTGTTATTTGGACGGAATGGGTGAAAGGGTCAATCATGGTCTGAGCCTTGCTCAAACAGTCTGTAACCATTATTATATCGGGCTTATCAGAAGTATCTAAATCTACTGCTGAATAGAACCTGCTCGTAAAGAAGCTGTACTGCTCCAATATTTCACCTGACACGAAACTGTCAGAAGCCTTGTAACCCTCCTCATGGAGTTTGTTAATGGCATTCTCCTGATTGGAGCAATAGATTTTACTGTGATTCCTGATGTCTGCTTTATCTATCAAGGTCTTTGCATAGTCAGGTGAGTTTAGGAATATAGCTTTCTTGTTATCGTTCAAGGATATTTGCTTTAAGAACTCTAACTGTACGTTATTCGTGCCTATTAAGGATAGATTCTTCTTGTAGTCGTAAGTGGGTACAATCTTGATATGACTGAACGAATGTTTGGCAAACCCTTTTAATTTGGGTGATAATGGAGTAGCTGAAATCAATGCCTTGTTGTCAAAGCTAAAGAAGTCGAAGAATGGCTGAACTATGGCAGGTCGAAAGTTTGCTTCTTGTACAACTTTCTCGCACTCATCTATGAGCAGGAAGAAGTCTTTAAAGAGGTTTACACCTGCATATTCAGCAGCCTGTTTGACTTTGGAATAGCTTTCAGGGGTTACTATAATCTTCTTGTAACGTATGGACTTGTCAAGTAGATATTTCTTAACATCGTAATCCGTAACTCCTTCACGCACTCCCAATAAGTTAGGATATTTAACTTGCTTACTGTCAATTACGGGAACATTGGGTTCAATGATTATGGAGTTACGTTTGGCATATCTTTCATCCAATTCACAGGTCGTAGCTCCTTTGGCTGTTAAAGTCTTATCAATAATGGCATTGCTCGGCAGACCGTCAGGGTAGAGGTCTGACATATATTGATTGTCCCGAATTTCAACGAGTTTTAACTCCAAGTTGGTATTCTCTATCATAATCTGAATTTAAAGTTTAATCGTTTGAATTATGGGACAAAAGTAATAATAATTATCTTTATTATGGTCTGAACTATTCCGTCCCATTTTAGTAAAATTTGGTCTAAAGGCAGGCATATCGTTCTAATTCCTTTAACGGCTGCTGCAATCATTCCCTGTATCGGACTTCAAACCCGTTCCTGCTACAAATCTCTTTCATTTCCTCCAATGTGTAGTAAGCATCCACTTCATCACTGTCTGTCAGTAATGTGTTATTGGGAGTATAGAAGTTCCGTATGTCAGGATGATATTGTGCCAATGTGTCTTTAATGAAGTAGGCGCACTTCTGTTGAGCCTTTCGTGGTTCGTAGAATATATTGAACATTCCTTCAATGGTATCAACCTTCAGGAAACAATAAACCTTGTCTATGTATAAGGGGTAAATGCCTTTCACGTACTCACGAAGGACTTTCATCTGCTTTTCAAGGTCTGCTTCCACCTCTTTAAAATATTGCTCCGTAAAGTCCGTACTGTTGAACCGCTTAATGTTGAAATCTGACAGTCTTATTCTGTCTGTCAGTCTATCCATTTGAGCCTTTATGGATGAAAGCTCTTTCTCAATCTTGGACTTCCGTTCCTTGTAACGGTTCTTGTCTATGTCATTATCCAAATATAAGTCCTCCAACCTTGTAAGTTTGTTCTCCTGCTCCTTATAAGATATTTTAAGTGCTTCCTGTTCCTCTATGGCTTTACTCTTGTTATCGTTCTCTCCTGCAATAGCTTCAAGACGTTGCTCCACATTCATCTTACCGACATAGAACAACTGTTCCTTTACGAAGTTCCATATTATAGGGTTTACAATCCTTTCATTCAGATAGACTTGGCTCTTACAGCCTGTCAGACTATTCTTGTCACTTGTGCATTTGAAGTGTACGGTATCTCTCTTATTGGAGTGCAGCCTTGTGTAGAATGCTCCACATATGGAACACTTGATAAGTTTCTGTAACAGGTACTTGGTAGCTCTCGGATAAGGGGTGGTGGTTCTGTTGTTAGCTAACTTCTTCTGCACCTTGTTATAGGTTTCCTCGTCTATAATGGCAGGAATGTCAAAGTAGAATGTATCAGTAACCTTGTCTATCTCGTCATAGATATTGGCTTCCGCTCTGCCTGTGTAAGCTTTGTTGTTTAGTATGAACTTGGTGTTGCCAATGCTCTTTAGCTTCTTTATATCAGGGTACTTACCATAGATATATCTCGTTGTGGTAATCAACGCCTGTCCTTCTTCAAGGTACTTGTCGAACATCTCTTTCACGATTGGAGCATATTCATTCTTGACTAAATAGCCGTTCTTCTGTCTTGTATATCCGAATGGTGGGATGCCTGCAAACCATTGACCTAAACCTGCTGAATCTCGTTTACCTGACGCCATTCTGAAACGAATGGATGCAAGTTCTTCCTCCGCCTGTTCAAATGCTTTGCGTAGCTCCTTCTCAAATTCTAAATTGACCTCGCCTGTCTCTATGTCAATAGTCCATTTCCTTTTATCTCTAAAGTAGATTGGAATGCTGTAATCCCGATTAAACTTATCGACCAAAGTTACTCCATATAGAAAGTTTCTTGTCAGTCGGGAGACCTCCGAGATAAGAACGACATCAATTTCATCATTCTCACAGGCATCAATCAATTCATCAACAGACTTACGGTTGCCCTTACGAATATCATCCTTACCAGTCACGTGTTCACCGAAGACTTTGGCGACTTTCAATTTAAACCTGCTGGCGACTTTCTCAAGTTCCAACTTCTGACGGTTATAATCCTGTATATTGGTGCTACATCTTAGCAATAATGCTGCTCGTTTCATCTTCTTAGTGCTTGAATTTCAGCACAAATATAGCACTTTAAATTTAATCATAAAAGTTATTAGCTTAATCAACATCGATGAATTCGACCAGATAAGCAGCACCCAGCAAGGATTCCTGAAACATATCCTCCAGAAGCCGGTGGTCAACGTGCGCAAGCCATACGCCAATGCCGTGCTCGAGATGCGCCGATATGCCTCGTTCATCGCCACCAGCAACCAGAAGGACTTGCTGACCGACCCCAGCGGCAGTCGCCGGTTCATCTGCATAGAAGTGACGGAAGCAATAGACACCAACCGCCCGATAGACTACAACCAGCTTTATGCCCAGGCCATGCACGAACTGGACCACGGCGAACGCTATTGGTTCGACCAGTCGGACGAACGGATTATGACGGAAAACAACCACGATTTCGAACAGATACCGCCCGAAGAGCAACTGTTCTACCACTATTTCCGCGTTGCCGGAAATGACGAGGAGGGAGAATGGCTGTCGTCTGCCGAAATACTGAACCGCCTGCGCCGGTACAGCGCCATCCCGCTGTCCACCAAGAGAGTGAATGTATTCGGAAGGATACTGCAGAAACATGAAGTGCCGTCCCGCAGAACACGGTTCGGCACGCTGTATCATGTGGTGGAGTGCAAGAGACAAGAAGATTAGTCTTTAAAATATTCAGACACCGGCAATGCTTCTATCGTTTTATCTCCTACGGAAAATTTGTCATGTTGGTTATAAGTGAGTATCAGTCCATGCCCCATCTTGAAGAAAGACAAGGCATCCAGTAAGCCATCTACTTCCCTTTTCCGGTTTTCTGCGGTCAAGGCATAGCATACCTGGATGGCAAGCTGGGGCACAGAATTGCGTACAACTATAAAGTCGCATTCCTTCCGGTTCTCATTATAATAGAATATCTCAGAATAACGGCGACGCAATTCCGCAAAAACCATGTTCTCCAGCCTCCGACCCTCATCACGGGTGAAAGATGGAGAGGTGACAAATACAACACCATTGTCCACACAATACACTTTCTTCGGGTTCAACAGTTGCGCTTTATATGAATATGAAAATTTCGGAACAAAGTTTATCAAGTAAGTCTGTTCGAAATAAGAGAAATAATCAGACACAGTAGAAGTACTTTTCATTCCCAGTATCTGTTTCAGTTTTGTAGCAGACACCAGATTGCCCACATTCCCCATCAAATAGGCCAAGAGACTTTTCAAAGAGTGGTCATCACGTATATTATATCTCACGGCAATATCACGATATACTATATCATTGACTAAATCCGTCAGAACATCCTGATCATCCAGTTGCAAGTATTGAGGGAAGCCACCCTGATGCAGATAGTCGTACAAGGAACTGTCACCGATAGTCTTACCCGTAAAACCGCAATATTCAGCATACGAAAAAGGGAACAGTTCTTTCGTAATATGTCTTCCTGTCAACTTCGTGCCCAATTCACGACTCAACATCGAAGCATTGGAGCCGGTGATTCCCACATAAAACCCTTCATCCAACTTGCCCCGAATATACACCTCCCAACCATCAACAATCTGTATTTCGTCAAAAAGAAGAGCGATACACCCTTCATGTTCCTTAATAACTTCATCCACTATACGGAAATCACTGAATTCAAATCCATACAGTAAAGGGGTATCAAAATTCAAGGAGAGCACCTCTTCCGGCTTGTATCTATCCACCGATAATTGTGCCAGCAATGTACTCTTACCACAACGGCGAATACCAGATATAATCAGTGCATAGTCTGCTACCAAGGGAGGTAAAGACAACAATAGGTCACGTCGGAAACTTTGAAATTTCCTCAACCGTTCACGTTGCACACGTATGGCTTCTACTATATCCGATTTGCTTATCATAGGGCTATGTCATTTATATTCAGATACAAATATAAACATTCCATTCTGAATAAACAAATCTATCCATTTAGAATAGATAGATTTGTTTATTCGGAATGAAAGCACTACCTTAGCACCTCATTACAAAAATAACGCTTATGCAAGACATTATAAACGGACGTTGCGGCTGGTGCGGAACCGACGAGCTGTATGTGAAATACCACGATGAAGAGTGGGGAAAACCGGTAACAGACGACAAGACACTATTCGAGTTTCTTGTATTGGAAAGTGCCCAGGCGGGACTGAGCTGGATAACCATCCTCAAAAAGCGGGAAGGCTACCGCAAAGCCTTTTGCAATTTCGATGCCACGCAAGTGGCGCAAATGACCGACGAAGACGTGGAACGGCTGATGCACTTTGACGGCATCGTGAAAAACTGTCTGAAAATCAAGTCGACCATCACCAATGCAAAGCAGTTTCTTGTCATACAGAAAGAATTCGGCAGCTTTTACAACTATACGCTATCCTTCTTCCCCGACCGGAACCCCATTATCAATCATTTTCAGTCATTGAGTGAGATTCCGGTATCATCTCCCGAATCAGATGCCATGAGCAAAGACATGAAAAAACGGGGATTCAAGTTCTTCGGCTCTACCATTTGCTATGCCCATCTGCAAGCTTCGGGGTTTATCAACGACCATCTGACGGATTGCATTTGCCGAAATCAGAAACAATAAAACAAAGAAATATACAGAAGCAAGCAAAACATCAACACAAAGCGGTCACCCTCCCCCATCGGAAAGGCGACCGCTTCAGTGTTATAAAATCTGTTTCTCAGTATGTAATACACTGAGAAGAAATGTTATTCTATTCCGATACTATGGCATACGGGAAAAAGGATGAACGTAAACTCATAATCAGCGTATGGCACCAGGTATTCCGGACGGGCTATACGTCCCCAACTGTCTTCGCAACCCAGACCAGCTTGCACCTTGTCGATACAGAGATTAGTCAAATCAGCTTCATCCACCTCTTGCGAGTGTCCTTGCTCTTTGCTCCAGCCTTCATCTAAAGACTCGATGGTATAGTGCAAGGCAGATGCGGAGAAGGGAGCGGCCGCCACAATCTTGATGCCATTACCAGACTGATCCAACATCTTCCACCAACGAATATCGGTCTTTGTTCCATTTTCCTGCGGACGGATGTAGGGATAGAACTGCTCAGCCACACTTTGGCGATAAATGCCTAAGTCGGCGCAATGATTACGGTCAATATAGTTTTCAACCGGACCGCGTCCATAGTATTCAACGGTTTCAAAGCTGCGCGGCATAGGCATCTGCAGACCGAAACGGAACATGTTCGATACTTTGGCATTCTTGTCGGCAGTCAGCTTCTGGGTCACCTTGACGGCACCGGCATTGTTGATGACATAAACAAGGTTCAGCTTAGCTGAAACACCCGGCATGTCGTAAGCAGATTCTACAATCACCTGATTGTTCTCCGTGCGCTGTTTGAAAGAGGTCAGTTTGATTTCCGGATTCTTCCAAGCGATATATTTGCGTTGCAGATTGGCACCGTAGTCGTTGTCAACAGGCGCACGCCAGAAGTTTGGTTTTAAAGCCTCGCCGTCTTTAATCATATCCCGGCCATTCACTTCGTACTTAGTCAGATAACCGTTGTGCTTGTTGATTTCTACACGGAAAGCATCACCGGAGACGATGAGGTAGTTCCAATCGTTATCCTGTACTTGGGGAGCCGTCATCTCGATATTGCTCTGTTCGCAGTTCTTCAATTCCATGGAAGGAGCTTGGTAAGGATTGAGCGTCAACTGGTCTTTTGCCACTACATGTCCGGCGGAAAGCAATCCTTCACGGTTCTTCAGCTTATAGGAAACATTCAGCAACCACTCGGTGCATTGGCAAGTCTTGCCCAAGTCCAACTTGATTTTGGCTGTCTGTTGGGGAGCTACATTCAGATTATCCACACGACCGGTCCGTATCACCTTACCGCCTTTCAGTACCTCCCACTCCATATAATAGGCAGAAAGATCACGGAAGAAGTATTCATTGAACACATTGATTTCGCCGTTCTTCAAGTCGGCCGGAGTAGTCCAGATGTCCTGATAGATACGGCCTACCTCATACATGTGGGGATTGGGCACACGGTCGGGGCTGATAAGACCGTTATCGCAGAAGTTACCGTCGCTGGCATCAAAACGGTTAAAGTCACCGCCGTAGGCATAAATCATCTTACCGTTTTTTCCTGTCCAACGTACAGACTGATCAACAAAATCCCAAATAAAGCCACCTTGGAATTTGGAATATTTACGCACCAAATCCCAATATTCTTTAAAACCTCCTTGCGAGTTTCCCATCGCATGAGCATATTCGCACTGAATCAGGGGCTTTGTCATAGAATCATCCTCACTGTATTTCTTACATCCGTCATAGCCATAATACATCGGGCAATAGATGTCTGTCTTGCCTGTTTTACCGGCTTGTTCATATTGTACGGCACGGCTCGGGTCTTCAGCCTTTATCCAATCGTAGGCAGCTTCGAAATTAGCGCCATAGCCGGCTTCGTTGCCCAAAGACCAGAAAATGATGCTGGGATGATTGAAGCTACGCTGCACATTGCGCTGGTTACGCTCCATATGTGCTTTCCTATAGTCCTCACGTTTGGCAAGTGTCTCTTCCCCATAACCCATTCCGTGGGATTCGATATTGGCTTCGGCCACTACGTAAATACCATATTGGTCGCAGAGGTCGTACCAGAGATTATTGTCGGGATAGTGGCAGGTGCGCACGGCATTCAGGTTGAACTGCTTCATCACCTGAATATCCTGAATCATGCGTTCGCGAGAAATGACGTAACCACCGTCCGGATCCATCTCGTGGCGGTTGGCTCCCTTGAAGAGAACGGGCTGGCCGTTGACAAGTATCTGACTTCCTTTCAGCTCTATCTTTCGGAAGCCCACCTTTACGGGAATCACTTCACTGCTGCCTTGCAAAGTGGCACGCAGGGTATACAAGTAGGGCGTTTCTGCCGTCCACTTATGAGGATTCTCCACATTTATCAAGGCAGTAGCGTTACCTTTGGCGACAGCTGTAGCCACCTGTTTTCCGGCAGCGTCCAGCAGTTCAAGACTGATATTGCCGCCACCCTTCACATCAAGCTGTACTTTCAGGGAACCGTTCTTATAAGCAGTATCCAAATCGGGAGTGACACGGATGTCCTGAATGCGCTTCTTGTCACGGGCATACAAGTAGCAATCGCGCCCTACACCGCTATAACGGAAGAAGTCCTGGTCTTCCAGATACGTCCCGTCACACCAGCGGAATACCTGAAAGGCTATCAGATTCTTTTGTCCCGGCTTCAAGTAGGGTGTCAGGTTGAATTCAGCCTCCAGTTTGCTGTCCTCACTATAACCTACGTACTTGCCGTTTACCCACAAATACATATTGGAAGTCACGGAACCGAAATGAGCAATGATGTCCTTACTCTTCCAGTCGGCAGGTATTACAATCTCACGACGGTAGGAACCTACATTGTTATTCTCCGTTGGCACCTGCGGTGGATTGTTCTTGAACTGATTGCGCCAGGCATATCCGGTATTCACGTAGATAGGGTCGCCGAAACCGTTCAGTTCCCACATACCGGGAACGGCCATATCGCTCCATCCCTTGTCGTTGAACCCCACTTTCCAGAAATCCGTGGGACGGGCATCGGCATTCTTCACCCAGAAGAATTTCCAGATACCGTTCAGAGTCATGTAATTGGAAGAATGTTCTTTTGCTCCACGAGCCGCAGCATCTGCCGACTCATAGGCAAAATAGTTGGTGTGCATCGGAGCACGGTTCACGGCATTTACTTCAGGGTTTTGCCATTCAGTGAAGGACTGTGCGCTTGCGGCAATGGCAAAAGTCGCAAGCAGTCCGGTAATGAAATGTTTCTTCATGGTAAATAGTTTATAAAAATTAGCAACGGCATACAAGCAGAACCGGTATGCCGTCACAAAGATACGCCTATCCTATAATTAAAAGGAAGAATAATCGTTCAAAAAAGGCTGAATTTAATTCTTTAAATAAGTGTTCATAACTAGTTCACATAATTAAATAGGTGACTAAATGGGAATTTATTTTGATTGAGTACTTATCCGCAAACGATAGACTCCGAACGAACGGGGCTGAAGCTCCAGGCTCAGAGAACGGGAAGCCACCTCCACCGGACGAATACGTGGAACAATAGCCTCCTGCTCCAGTGTATTCTTGGCTTTCCAGTCATCACTTTGCAAATAGGTGCAGGAACCCGAGACAAGCTGCCGCTTCTTCAATCCGCTGAACTCTATCTGTACCTTCTCCGATCTGCTGCCCGCATTGACAAGCTTCAGAATTACTTCTCCCGTAGGAGCATCCAGCACTGCCGATGCATAAAGGCTGTCCTGCCCCGTCACGGGTTTTCCGTCCATTTGCAGGTTCAGCACATCTGTTCCGGCATTCATACCGTACATCTGCTGTACGTAATAGTTGGGAGTCCGCATCATACGGAGATTGTCGAACCAAATCAAATCGGGATTCCACTGCCAGGCATCCACATGGGCAAACAACGGAGCATAGGTAGCCAGGCGCACCACATCGGCATTACGTTCCAGTCCCGTCATAAAAGCTGCTTCGGACAGTGCCGCCAAGAAATTATTGGCTTTCCCGGTGGGGTGGTCATGCGATGCATATTCACCGGCAAAGACTTTCGGTCCTTTACGGTCATAGTCATCATAGCGGGCAGCATTGGCAAAGAACCAGTCGGGAGCCATATAATAATGCTCGTCCACCAAATCCACCCCGATGCGTTTCATTTCGGGCCATAGGTAATCGAACTTGTCCCCATCTGCACTCGGACCGGAAGAACCTACAATCTGCATATCGGGATATTCCGCACGGATGGCTTTCGTGAACACTTCCAGACGCTCGGGATAGACTTCCCCCCACTGTTCATTGCCGATGGCAATCATTTTCAGACCGAACGGTTCGGGATGTCCCATATCGGCACGCACCTTTCCCCACTTGGAGGTTGCAGCACCGTTGGCAAACTCGATGAGGTCGAGGGCATCCTGCACGTACGGGCCGAGTTCTCCAAGGGGAACCACTTCGTTGCTTTCGTATTGGCAGGACAGCCCGCAGCTCAGTACCGGCAGAGGCTCTGCACCGAGGTCTTCACTCAGCAGGAAATATTCGTAAAAGCCAAGTCCGTAACTCTGGAAATAATCCGGGAAAGCTTTATGCTTGAATGTATAGTTCCAGCGATTTTCGTTCAAAGGACGGTTCTCTACCGGACCCACGGAATTCTTCCATTGATAACGGGTGGCAAGGCTGTTGCCTTCGATGATACAACCGCCGGGAAAACGGAATACTCCGGGATTGAGGTCATAGAGGGCTTGTACCAAGTCGGCACGCAATCCATTCTCACGCTTCTTCCAAGTGTTCACCGGGAAGAGAGAGATGTGGTCCATATCTACCGTACCCTCCGTCTGCAACACAACACGCAGACGCGAGCGAACATCGGTAAAAGGAGCTTTCAGCACAGCCGTCAGCTTCTGCCATTCACTGCCTTTCACTTCCAGTTCCTTCTTCAGGAGATTCTCTCCGTTGGAATTCACCAGTTCGACGGAAAGCTTCATTGGTTTGGTATCCGGCGTACGGACATAGGCGGAGAAACGGTAATCTTCTCCTTTTTTCAGGCCGATGCCACGATAACCTTCATTATCCAGTCCGGCACGCAAAAGACAGCCGTCATTAGTAATGCGCACATAATGCGGATTGCGGTCGAAACAGGGCCGCTCGTCCTGTACCGTCACCTCGCCAAAAGGTATCCACCCCACCAGCGGCTGCGGGAACTCAAAAGAGCGGTTCTTTACCAGTTCGGCATACAAACCACCGTCCGCACCGAAATTAATGTCTTCGAAGAAGATTCCATACATGGCAGGATTTATCCGAGCCGTCGGTTTTGATACATCAACAGTCATCACATGCTGTTGCGCCTGCATGCCAAGAACAACGAACAATGTCAATAGAAATAAAAGTCTTTTCATGGTTTTAATCTGTTTATAACGATAGCATAAGCTAAATTATGACGACATACTTAGCTATTCTACATCAATCCTATTTACCGGCAACCATACATCCATCTTGCCCTCACCCCGGTGTGCCCATGCATAATAAGGTATCAGGGTCAGCGTCACATCTCTGGTTGCCAACTTTCCGGCAGCATCAAAACCAAGAGCCTGCACTTCTGTGGTAATTTCGTTGATGCCATACAGCAGTTCGGGCTTCTCCGTCACCTGGAATTTCGGATGACGGTTCAGGATGATATTCTGTATATTAAAATCATTATCGGCCCACTCGGCACAATAAACGATAGGACCACGCTCAACGGCCACCCGTCCACGGTCGGCAACCACTTTTTCATTGGCTTTCACCACACGGGGGTGCATGTCGAAATGCACCTCTACCACATCCCCTTTCTTCCACTTCCGGTCTATCCGGAGATAGCCTTTACGAAGTTCACCGGTCACCTCCTCGCCATTCACCAATACACGATAGCCCAACTTCAGGTCGTCGGCATACGAATAAAGGTCACTCGGAAGTACACTGCCGCGCACCCAACCCGGAATACGGATATTCATCGTAAACGGCAGGTTGCCCTGAGCCACCTTCACACGAATGTCTCCGTTCCAGGGGTATCCGGTTTCCTGCTCCAGCACCACTTTCTTTTCATTCAACTTCAGCTCGGCACGGTTGGACAAGAAAAGGTTGACGTACACCTGATTGTCTTTCACGGCATACACATATCCCGGCAAAGAAGGAATGAACCGGCTGATGTTGCTGGGACAGCAGGCACAACCAAACCACGGCTGACGTGTAATCGTATGGTCGGCATTAAAGTGATACTTACCATCGCAAGACAACGGATTGGGATAGAAGAACTTGCCTCCGTCCAATGAAACGCCGGAGATTAATCCGTTGTAAAGCGTACGTTCCAGCACGTCGAAATACTTGGAATCGCCATGCAGCAGAAAGAGGCGGTAATTCATGTAAACATTGCCGATGGCGGCACAGGTCTCATTGTAGGCAGTCAGATTCGGCAATTCATAGTTATCACCGAAAGCTTCGCCCGCATGACGCGCACCGATACCGCCGGTAATATATATCTTCTTGCCGACGATATTTTCCCATATCTTGTCGATAGCCTTGATGTAGGAGCTGTCACCCGTAATGGCAGCCACATCAGCCATACCGGAATACATGTAACCGGCACGTACGGCATGTCCCACTGCCTCTTCCTGCTCTAGTACAGGCTTGTGCGACTGCAAATAGATGTCCTTGCGTGCCGTAGTGCCGCGCGCATCGAGGAAGAACTTGGCCTGGTCGAGATATTTCTTATCTCCTGTCACGGTATAGAGGCGTACCAATGCCATTTCGGCAATCTGATGTCCGGGAATCACACGCTTCTGTCCGGGGCCTTCACCGATATTCTTGCATACGCAGTCGGCATAACGGATGGCTATATCCAGGAAGTTCCGCTTGCCTGTAGCTTGATAATAAGCCACAGCCCCTTCCACCATGTGACCCAGATTATAGAACTCGTGGCTCAAATTCTCCACCTCCGACCAGCGTTCCGGCCCCGACCAATCGTGCGGATGCTTGGGGTTCATGGTACGTGCGGTGTAAAGATACCCGTCCGGTTCTTGGGCGGCGGCCACTATGACCAATACGCTGTCGATATATTCTTCCAGTTTCTTGTCCGGGTAAGTCTGCAAGGAGTAACTTGCACCTTCAATCGTCTTATAGACATCCGTATCGTCAAAGGAGAAGCCTCCCACCTTATACTCATCACTGGGATGAGTAGCTTTCACAAAGTTTTCATAACGTCCGGTTTCCTCACACTTACTGAAAGCCAACGGGATGGTTACCTCACGGCTTGCCTTCAAGCGTTGTCCCCAGAAACTGTCCGTCACCTTCACTGAAGTGAAAGGAACCGGGTCGATGGGATAACCGGAATGCAAAATCTGTTGCTTTTGTGCCGACACACTGCCGGTCATGGCTGCAACAAATGCCAAAGTCAATAATCGTTTCATATCTTTTAAGTTTTTAAGTTCTTAAGTTCCCACGCACGGAATTACACGGATCTATCCTTATTTCCCCTTATTCTCATGGATACGTATCACCGTAAACGAATAGGCAGGCAAGGTATAAGGAAACTCCGTACCGCCGATGTCGAAGGCGGAAGTCACGGAACGTGCCTGCTTGTCTTTCGGGTCACCCGTCAGGAGCGTCTTCACTGCCGAGGGATTCTGCAAGTCGATGCCCTTCAGCTTCACTGTAGAGGAAACCTCTACCGGAAGCAGGTTCACCAGCTTTACGATATGGTCACCCGTGGCCTCATCCTTTACCACCGAAACGCCGACGCGCTTGCGGACAGCCTCTTGCCCATTATTCAGTGTGACGTGCGAGGTGATGTACTGCGTACCCGCATTCTGTCCGTACATCTGCTGTGTGTAGTAGCCCACGGTAGGCTTCACCTCCGTGTTATTGAAATAAATCAAGTCGGGATTCCACTGCGTATGCCCTTCCTTTGCCAGCAACGGAGCGTATGAGGTCATTTCCACCACATCGGCATTACGTTCCACAGAAGTCAGATAGAGAGCTTCTGCCAACGCTGTCTCTATGTTGTTGGGACGTCCGGGCAGGTGGGCGGCATATTCGCCCAGATAGACCTTGGACTTGGTACGGTCATAACGGTCGTAGTAGTCCTGGTTGTGAATCATCCAGCCCGGATCCACGTAATAGTGTTCGTCCACCATGGGCACGCCCAGTTCCGTGGCAAGGCGCCAGCCCTCCGCATAGTCCGTGCCTTCGTAGAAGGGACCTACAGTGCCGACAACCGTAATTTCGGGATGCTTCTCCCTGACAGCCTTGTATATCATGGCAAAGCGCTCCTCAAACACTTCGGTAATCATATCCTCGTTGCCGATGCCGATATACTTCAGATTGAAAGGCTTGGGATGGCCTGCCTCAGCACGCTTCCTGCCCCACACGGTGCGGCGTGCATCGCCGTTGGCATACTCTATCAGGTCGAGCACATCCTGGATATAGGCAGGCATCTCTTCCATCGGGATGCCACCCTGCTGGCCGTAGCGCATCAGTTCCTTGTTGGCCCCCTGCGGACAGTTGTCGGCATAGTGCGAGTGTGTGCCCGAGTTCTGGCACGGCACGCCCGCTGCCAATACCGGCAGAGGTTCGGCACCTATATCTTCGCAGAAGCGGAAGTACTCGAAGTAGCCCAGTCCGCGTGTCTGATGATACCCCCACAGATTGCGCAACGGCTTACGCGCTTCAAGCGGTCCGATAGAGCCTTTCCAGTCATAGATATTATCAATGCCGTCGCCATGAGCCACGCAGCCACCGGGGAAGCGGACGAAGCGCGGATGCAAGTCGGCAAGCGTCTGTGCCAGGTCGGCACGCAAGCCGTTCTTATGGCCCTTGAATGTATTTTGCGGAAAAAGGGAAATCATATCGAGATGCAGTGTCCCCACCGTCTGCGGCTGAAGCGAGAGCACGGCGGCACGCACATCGGCGTTTGCCGTCAGCACCGTCTGCTGTTTCTTCCACTCTTTGGAGGACACATTGACGGAAGAGCGGGCAATCTCACGGCCCGTCTGGTCGAGCAGGCAAACAACCACCTTGCCTCCCTTGCTGCCCGGTGCCACGCGGGCGAAGAGAGAGAAATCGTACTTCTCCCCTTTCTTCAAGCTGATGCCGTCGAAACCGTCGTTCTGCAATGTCACTCCGGGACGCGCCTCCAATACGGCATAATGAGGGTTATTGGGATGAATGGGGTCGGCAGCGGCAATGGTAACGGCAGCCGAAGTATTCCCCTCTTTCACCGCCCAGGCATATGTGCCGTCCCAACCTTGGTGTGAACCGTCCTTAGACGAATACTCGAAGTCGCGGTTCTGTACCAGCTCGGCATACAGTCCTCCATCCGCAGCATAGTTGATGTCTTCGAAGAAAATACCTATCAGATGCTTGCTGATGGTTTTTGCACATTCCGTCTCCACTTCGATAGTCGCCTCCACCGGTTTCAGTCCGGCAAAACGTACGGGGTCTTGCTCGGTACGTTCGGCATGGAGTGCCTGGCGGTACTTCTTATGCTCTGCAAAGGAGATGACACGCTGCACCGTGGCATACGGTACACGCTGCATCCAACCCTGCTGTACGGTACCGTTCAGCAGAACCTCCTTCCGCACGTTAGGATAGACCTCCGCCGGCCGGTATTCGGCAAGGCGAGAACGGTCAAAGTATTTCTGCGCTTTCCATTGCAGCAAGTCGGGAGACTCGACGTATGCAAGGGAGTTTCCGCTTTCCGTCAGTTCCCAGATACAGTGCCAACGGTCGTCGGCACGGGTCTGCATCAAGTGCGGTTTCAGCATCCGCTTCATTTGCCCCCAGGGGCCGAAGTCCGAGTTGACAAAGGAGCTGCCCTCTGCCACGCTGAACCATCGGTTGCCATCGGGACTCCAGGCTAGTTTCAGACCGCCACTGCCGTCGGCATGGGAGTAGGAAAAGAGGTAGACTGAATCGGGTTCATTCGCCACTCCATTCGTCACAGCCTGCAAAGGAACGGTCAGTGTCAAGAACAGACACAAGGACAATAATTTCAAGAATCTATTCATGGTATTAAGTCGGTATTAATCATTCACATTTAGTTCGATAGTCACAATCAGCCGTATTCTGAATGCCATTCAGTCGTATAGTGAATAGGGTTCAGTCGTATAGTGAATGCCATTCAGTATACGACTGAATCAGGACAATTATAAACCTTTGATAATCAAAGATTTGCAAAAGGAGTAATCCGTTATGACATATCATTACAAAACAAGGGTTGCTCCATGCCTTCTTTATTCCACGATTACCGCCCCTCCCTGCGGCTGAACCGTGAGTTGCAGAGAGCCGTCAGTCTTTATCTTCTGCAGCTTTAATTGAGGCTGCATCTTCTTGTCATCACTATACAGAGACACCTCTTGTCCTGCCAGCATAGGAAGGTCAAGTTTCAGTTTCAACGGTTCCACCGTTGCATTGGCAGCGGCTATGTACCACGTGTTTCCATGACGACGGGCAAGAACAATATATCTCCCCGGATAGCCGTCAATGAAACGGGTCTCGTCCCAAGTAGTGGGCACTTGTTTCATAAAGTCGAGGCAGATTTGCGGAGCATCCGTCAAGTTATTAGGTGCCAAGGCGAAGTTCTGGATAGGATTTTGGAACAGCACTGCCGTTGCCAGCTGAAAGATGTCCGTGGTGCGGCGAATAGTTCCGCCATCGTTGCTGCGGTTCAAACGCTTGTTCAGGAACACACCGCCAAACTCCATGCATCCCACAGCATTGCGGATGAAAGGGTGCAGCGTGGCATTGAACGCCTCGTTATCACAGAAATGCTGGCTAAATACCAGATTCTCGGAAGCCAGCACCGCCTCGCTGCCTACGTAATTGGGATACATCCGTTCCCAGCCGCGAGGCAAGGTACAGCCGTGGAAGATAACCATCAGACCGTGGTCGTCGGCATCGCTCAGAATCTCCTCGTACAAACGCAGGGTCTCTTGCTTGTCACCGCCGAAGAAGTCTACTTTGATACCCTTCACACCCTGGCTTTGCAACCAGCGCATCTCTTGCTTGCGGGCAATGGAGTTATCCATCCGGTTGACGGGACTCTGCTCTATATCGTTCCAGTAACCACTGGAGCTATACCACAAGAATACCTCCACACCCTTGCTACGGGCATACTTGATAAACTGTTCCATGCGGTCGCGACCGATGTTGTTGTCCCACCAGTTGTCAATCAATACATATTCGTATCCCATGGCGGCTGCCAAGTCAACATAGCGCACCTGGTCGTCGTAGTTGATGCTGCCGTCCTGCCAGAGAATCCAGCTCCATGTGCCACGGCCCGGCTTGTAATCATGGGTGGTGGTATAGCGTGGTTCCACTACATCCCAGGGGACGGTGGTTTCCACAATCGGCTTCAAGGTTTCCCCCACCGTCACAGTACGCCACGGCGTGGAGCCCGGCAGGGAAAAGGCAGGTGCCACCGTTCCATTGCCGTTGTTCTCTTCCGGCATGGGGAAAGCAATGCGATACACGCCGTTATCCCAATCACTCAAACGCGAGCCACAATAACGGCTGTCCACTCCGGTTTCACTGAGCAGTACCCAGCCGTCATCCCCCACCTTGAACAAGCAGGGAAATGTATATCCATGTCCATAACCCGAACGTTCGTTCATCGGGGCATCTGCCTTATATTCTTCTTCGTAACTGGGTTTGGTACGCTTCCACCCTATCATGGCGTCGCTCTGCGGACAAAGGAAAGTGGTGGTCTGCGACGGGAAGCGGAAGCCGGTCCGTTCGCTGTTCACCGTGACGCTTCCTTTTCCCTGCTCCCTCGGCAGGGTGTAACGGAAAGCCACGTCATTGTTGCTGACGCGGAAAGTTATCTGCACATTCTTCCCCTCACCGTTGACGAATGAACAAAGCAATTCGTTTGCCCGGTAATGGATGTGCGAAGCTTTGATTCGGGATTGTTCATAAACCGTATCGAAAGCTGTGACTTTATGTTCCTTCAACTGCAATCCTCTATAGAAATCACCCACATTTGTCTCCATCCCCAAGGGAGAAGATTCCAGCATTTGCTTTCCATTGTAGGTGACGGCGTAAGACACTTCGCCGTTGGCTGACGGGCAGGATACCGTAAGCTGCAATTTTCCATCCGGACCATTGACAGATACACTCTGTGCTGCCAGCGGACCTGAGAGGGCAAACAACCAAACCAGTAATTTCAATCTATTCTTCATGGTATTAAATTATTATGTTATATCATTAAATTAAAAGGTAGGCACCACCGGCCTGATGGTTCCGTCTTCATTGAACTCCATCCGGTCTATGCAGACTTCACGATGAACGCCGGGGCCATCTTTCAAGTACCATTTATTAATACGGTGGTAAACGATTCTCCACTCATCTGTACCGGGAATCTGCAATACAGCGTTGTGTGCCGGACCGTAAATTTCCTTTTCCGGATTCTGAATCAGCACAACGGGTTGCTTGGCAACTTCGATAGGACCGAGCGGCGACTTGGATGTACCGTATGCCACATGGTAATTGGGCGAACCGGTATCGTCTACCGACCACATGAAATAGTAGAGCCCGTTGCGATAAAAGACATAGGCTGCTTCGCGGAAAGCATAGTCCTGCAAGGTGCCTCCCGCCGGTGTCATCACCGTAACGGTATTTTCCTTGATGGACACCATATCGTCGTTCAGCTCGGCACCTGCCATGTAGCCGTTGCCCCAGTAAAGATAGGATTTGCCCGAAACAGGGTCTGTAAACACATCCACATCAATCTGTTGCCCGCCACCGACGGGTGAAGCAGTAACGACAGGGCGTCCCAAATCGGTGAAAGGGCCGGCCGGAGAATCGCTCGTAGCCACTCCAATCTGCTTGCCGCCGCCATTCTTGGGGTTTCCACTGTAATAGAAGAAGTATTTATACTTACCGTCCACTTTTTTCTCTTCAATGCAAGGCGCCCAAGCATTGCCATCTGCCCAGGGCACTTGCTCCGACTTCAAGTCCAGCATGACGCCTTCATCCTGCCAGGTCTTCAAATCCGTGGAGGAGAATACGGTGAAATACCAGCCTCCCCAACCCGGCTGTCCGTCCGTAGTAGAATAGATGTAATACTTTTGGGTCTGATGGGAATAAAGGATTTCCGGGTCGGCATGGAAACCCGGCAATACGGGATTGTTGGGCAATGCGCCCAGTTCTGTCGGCTTGCCCCATTCATCGGTAATGCGCAACAGCTCATGGCGGGTAATGGGGATAATGGTCCCATGACGGGGATGGAAGTTCATCTTCACCTCGCTGTCTATCACCTTAAAATTCTTCAAGTCAGTGGTTTCCGTAAACTGATAGCTTCCTTTCATATAGACGTCGTACATCAGGATATACTTATCCTGCCCTATCAGTTTGAAAGTGCCCGCACCCTCTACGGCTTCCTTAGTCTGTTGCTTGTAATCGGGTTCTTCCGTCCATGCCCCGGAGGTCAAGGAACGGGTGGTGGCCACCTTTATGCCGTTTCCATGCCCTTCCGTCTTATAGAAAAGGTGGAAAACACCATCCTTATAGACAATGTCTCCATCGATGCACGATTTCCCGTTCTCCGGCAGAAACAATGGCTTGGGCTCTCCCTCCAAATCCGTAAACTCCGCATTGGCATAAGCATAATATATGACATCGGCTCCATCGCCATGCAGCATAGACCAATACACCATGTACTTTCCCACCTCCGGGTCGTAGATAGTCTGCGGAGCCCATACACGCTTCAAATCCTCCTGACCTGAATAGCGCTTCTGTATATTGATAACGGAGTGAGACCAGTTGACCAAGTCGGTAGATTTCAGCAAAACCATGGCACGGTTGGAACTCCATCCATTGGCTGAAACCATATCTGTCACTACCATATAGAAAGTCTTGCCATCCTCGCAACGAAGGATATGCGGGTCGCGGACTCCCCCGGTGGAGCTGATGACTTTCGAGTCGATTACCGGTTCATTATCATTCAATGCCCAGTAGGTATAACCGTCCATGCTTACAGCATAGCGCACAGCTTCTTCATCGCCACTATTCCCAGTGAAATAAGTGAACAAATAAGCTACATAATCTTTTTCGGGAAAGGATTTTTGCCAGGAATATCCCGGAAGTGCAAACAACGACAATAACATTGCCGCCAAAAGCATCCGGAAAGTGTTTTTCATCCGTACAATCATAATCTTTTTATATTAAACCTTTTAACGGGTGTAAAATTAACACTATATACATTATAATACAAAGAAAGTGTATATGTTGTGTAACATATACACTTATTTAATATCTCCAATCAGTCGGCATTCAAAAAACGCACCATCTCACAAGCTGCCAGCAGAAATGCCCCTACCCCAAAGTTGGCAGTAGAGTTGGCATCAACCACTTGTCCGGGAATGGCTTTCTCGCCAATCGGCTGTACATACCCTATGCGGCCATCGGGCTGCAAGGCTACAGTAGTCAGATAATTCCACGCCTTCATCACTACGGGTTGATAAGTAGCCTTGTCCAGCAAGCCGTTGTTCATCCCCCATAACAGACCATAGGTAAAGAAAGCCGTACCGCTGGTTTCAGGACCGGGAGCATGCTCAGGGTCGAGCATACTGCGTGTCCAGTAGCCTTCCGGCTGCTGGCAGGCAGCCACGGATTTGGCCATCGTCTGGAAGCGGTCTATGTACTCCTGGCGGTATTGGTCTGTTTCGGGCAGGTCTTTCAGTACCTTTGCCAAGGCAGCCAGCACCCAACCGTCGCCACGCGCCCAGAAGTCTTTCTTACCATTCACACTTTTATGTTTTGGATAAATATATTTGCCGTCGCGATAGTATAGGCCTTCCTCCGCATCGTACATGATGCTGTTGGCATAGGTCCAGTATTCATGCAGTTTCTCCAGATATAACGGATTGCCGGTCAGCTTGTACATCTTTGTCATAACGGGCATTACCATGTAAAGTCCGTCTGCCCACCACCAATAATCGTTCTTGTCCGTACTCATCTGGTATTCCATCACTTCGCGCGCACGGGCTATCTTCCCGGAATCCGGCTTCACGGTATACAAATCCGCATAAGTCTGGAAACAAATCTGATAATCACCGAAAAGCACATAATCATCACTCTCCCCATAGCTGTACTTCCACTCTTCCTTGTTGTCACTCTTCGCGCCTTTCCATTCATTATGTTCTGCCCACGCCTCGGAATAGGCATAACATTCCGGATTACCGGTCAGGAAGAACACCTCCATATTTCCCGTATGATAGGCGGCATTGTCCCAGAAAGAGCGCCCATGTTGCGGATGGGTCTCCTGCCAATAGTTATTCACCCGATTGATAATCTCAATCACTTCTTCCGGTTTCGGCTGCTGAGCGGTGCATGAGGACACTCCCCAGCAAAAAGCCAAACCCAATAAAAATAAGCATGTCGTTTTCATATACTAATACTGTTCTTTTATCTTATCACTTCCAATACATACACCGGTTGCGGTGCAAACTCCACAACCCGCTCTCCATCCCCTTGCTTGGCATGCTGCACAAACAGATGCAGCCGCTTCCTGCTCTTCCACAATTCCGTGTCATGAGACGGTTCCCAGGCATCGACAGCGAAGTCGGTCAAATCGCTGATGCTCCACTTACTGTTTGCTACATCCGTAGCGTGCGCCAAGGAGACTTTGCTCCCCCGTTCTTCATCCCTGAATACATAAAATATCTCCCCACCATCTACTACGATGCGCGGACGGGCCATCGGAATCATCTTCGTGCCTCCGCCTTTCAAGGAAAACGGAGTGGTACGCCCGGATACCTGGCGGCTGTGCCACATCTGCCCGTCATGCCAGACAATCCGGTATTGCGGGACGTCGCTGTCCGGGTCACGCCAATAGGAAGCAATGTAGGGATGACCGCCTGCATCGGCACTCATGCTGGTCTGGTTTATCAGTTCCGAATTCTGAGGAATGCGGCAGGCATACTCTGCATTACCCAGACGGATGGGCAAATCATATTTCTTGCCATTTGCCTTATACCATGTTACGCCATTGTCAAAGGAACGGGCGTAGCATAGGTCGTGGTTGGTTTCCACATGCCAAGTCTCGCGCCAGACCCACGACAGATGGATGGTTCCAAGCTCATCTACATATAGCTGCCAGTAAGCATTGCGCTTGTTCTCGCCATCAATCAGCACATCCTGCACACGGCTCCATTTCTTCTCTTTCAAGGAATAGCGGTTCATCACCAGGTTGCCTCGGCCGGAAGAACCGGAACGGTATGCAAACAGCAGGTCGCCTCCGGACAGCAGATAAAACTCCGGATAGGTTACATTGCCTTCATCCACGCCCGTCATGGGCTCCTTCTCACCCAATTCCAGCGAATGGGGTGCAATGCTGCGACAGTAGTTCAAGGGCTGTCCGTGATGGTCGAAGGCTACATGAATATACCCGTCACCGTCCAGCATCATGCTGATGACGTTATGGGCATCCTTCACATTCCCTTTATACTGTGTACGGTGCAGTGTCCACTGTCCGGCATGGAGGTTCCGTTTTCCAAGAGTCAGGAACCCTTCCGCATCATAGTAACTGATGTATTGCTCGTCACCTTGCGTCACCAGCGAATTATTACGGAATACGGCGGTGTTGACGGAAGTCTGGCTGTATCCTTTCCCCACTTCCACCAGATGCGTTTCGGGAAGGACACCGGCAGCACCCTGCGCACAGAGTGCCACCGGAAATCCACCAATCCCCCAAACAATTAATATAAATACTATAAAAAATGAATCAGTCTTACTCATAATAGGCATGGTCTTTGGGGAATTCTTCACCACCCCACGCCTTTTTCGAGGTCCATGCCTGCGGAGCATCTGTCCAGAACGGATGGTCGGCGGGCAAACCCAGGGGCAAGAATGCCAGGGAAGCCATGTAAAGGCTGCCGTTGTTAGTATACCAGTCGGAGATATGAGGCTGGGAACCATTGAATCCCAATGTCAGAAAACCTTTCTCGTTGAAGTTCCGGTTGTCACCGAACATACGGTTGATGACAGCTGTCATGGCAGCACGTACCTGTCCGTTCGACAATTCCTTGGGCAACCATCCACGCCATGCCAACAAAGCCAATGGCTGGAGGGTACCGGTGCGGTAGGTAATGGAACGCCCGAATACGGGGAAGGCCCCCTCGGGAGAGATGAAACGTTCCAGAATCATGCCGAAACGCTGCATGCGCTTCTGGGCACGCTGGAAATTGCAATCCGGCGCATTCCATATCTTATTTTTTCCACTGTTCGTAAAGACTTCCAGACACTCCACATACATGGGATGGAGTACGAAGCTGTTGTAATAGTCAAAGGCAAATCCCGGTCCGTCACTATAAAAGCCGTCGCCTACATACCACTCTTCCACCTTGCGCAGAGCGGAGACAATACGGTAAGCATCACTCTTGGCACCTGCCTTGCGCAGAAAGCATTCTACCGTAGACGAGAACAGCAGCCAGTTGGTATAAGGAGGGTCCACACGGCGCAACTGGGTGAACTCTTCAATGTAACGCCGTTTAGTCAAACTATCCAGAGGCACCCACAAAGCATCGTATCCTCGCAGGAAGCTTTCAGCAACATAAGCGGCATCGACCAGCGGCTGTCCCTCTTTCCGCCAAAGCAGGTAATCCTGGCTTTTAGGGTCTACCGCCTGCGCATAACTTTTCAATGCCCATTCGCGGAGCTGCCTGCGCTGCTTGCCTTCGGCAGTGTCATCGTCCGGCAAAGAGAGCCAGGGCGCCAACCCCGCCATCAGACGGCCGAAACATTCCATATAGGTCACCCGTTTGTCGCGTCCATCCCAAGTGGGACTAAGCTCCACCTGCATATTTTTCTGGAGCTTCCCTTCACTCATATTGCTCAGTACCGGAGCAGCCATTTGATACAACACCCCGGCCCAAAGTTCGCGGTCTGTCACTTCCTTCTCTTTTTTCTTCTTGGCAGCCATTTCCTGAGCGGGCAGCAATAAAACTGCCACCAGCAGCAGCCATAAGTAGTTACTTTTTCTCATGATATTATTTAAGTTTGTTTTTCAATACTGCAAAATTACCCCATTCCCGGTAATTTCGGGGGCACTATTGTTTCAAAAAGGGGTAAATATCGGTCATTAGTACCCCAAAAGCTCAGAAATCACAAGAAAAAGCCTAAGATTAAGCCGTGCTACGACGGAAGTGAATAAAGTATTTGCCGCTATATTTGTTTCTTCATGAACTGCACCAGTACGAGGGCAATGCAATAAGCTATAATCTGTTCAAACCAAAAGTCAAGTCCTTCAAACATATTACTCATTATTTTAATAGACACCCATTCCTTTTTCTGATAACAAAGGAAAGGAGTTTATTCGGAATAATGAATTTCCATACGACTCAAAAAATGTTCTATTTTTCCGGATTACAGACAAAACTGAGAATATCCACCAAGACACTGACTACTTCCATATTACATTAAATGTCCCGAAAACCGATATATTCTCCTGCCAAAAGACTATTTTTGCAACAAATATCCATAAGCATACCATGGCAGGCATCTATATTCATATACCTTTTTGCAAGACACGCTGTATCTATTGCGATTTTTATTCCACCACTCGCAGCGAATTGAAGCAGCAGTACATCCGTGCCTTGTGCACTGAACTGAAAACCCGCAAGGGTTATCTGAAGGAAGAACCGATAGAGACCATCTACTTTGGCGGAGGAACTCCCTCACAGCTCGCTCACGAAGATTTCGAGCAGATATTCCGGACTATCAAAGAGGTGTATGGAACAGAACATGCCGAAGAAATTACCCTCGAGGCCAATCCCGACGACCTGACGGAAGAATATGTGTCCATGCTGCGCACCCTCCCCTTCAACCGCATAAGCATGGGGATACAGACATTCGACGCCCCCACCCTGAAACTGTTGAACCGCCGGCACAATGCCGCGCAAGCCATCGCAGCCATACACCGCCTCCGCCAAGCCGGCTTCCGGAATATCAGCATCGACCTCATCTATGGACTACCGGATGAAACAGACCAACGGTGGGAACGCGACCTGCAACAAGCCGTCGGCCTTGATGTGGAGCATATCTCCGCTTATCATCTGACTTACGAAAAAGGCACCCGCATCTACGAAATGCTGCAGAGCCATCGTATCAGCGAAGTGGACGAAGAGAGTAGCCTGCGCTTCTTCTCGGCGCTCATGGACACCCTGGGAGCCGCGGGGTATGAGCATTACGAAATATCCAACTTCTGCAAGCCCGGCATGTACTCACGCCACAACACTGCTTACTGGAAAGGCATTCCGTATTTGGGCTGCGGCCCTTCCGCCCACTCCTTCAATGCGGAGACAAGGGAATGGAACACAGCTTCTCTGGAAGGATACATAAAGTCCATTGAAGAGGGGCACCGTTCCTCCGAAACAGAAATTCTGGATAAAGTGACCCGTTACAATGAATACATCATGACTTCCCTGCGTACCATGTGGGGAATCTCCCTGACATATACGGAAGAAGCCTTCGGCACAGAGTTGTGCCAATATTGCACGAAAATGGCAGCCCCCTACCTCCAAAGCCACAAACTGGAGATGCAGGCAGACCGCCTGCGCCTGACCCGGGAAGGCATCTTTGTTTCGGACGGCATAATAAGCGACCTGATGTTCATTGATTAACAGCAAAACCGGGAGACTGCATGACCGAACAAGAAGTCAGACGCTACTTGCGCCAAATGAAGGAAGAAGACTCGGAACGGGCTTTTCACAGTTTCTACAATCTGTGTTCCGTATTGCCTGCTATTTCGTGAAGCACGAAGAATGGGCGCAAGAAATTGTGCTCGACGTCTTCATGAAGCTTTGGGAACAACGCGCCCGGCTGCCGGAAGTGAACAACATAGAGGATTACTGCTTTATCCTTACCAAAAACGCCTCCCTCAATTACCTGGAAAAAGAGAACCGGCACCCTACACTCTCGTCCGAACAGCTTCCCGAAGTTTCCGGCCAGGCCGATTCTCCCGAAGACACTCTTATCAGCGAAGAACTGTTTGCCCGATATGTCAAGGCGCTCGACCGCCTGCCGGAGCGTTGCCGTGAAGTATTCATCCGCCTGCGCGAAGAGAAACAAAGCTATGCACAAGTGGCGGAGGAGCTGAACATCAGCACAAAGACAGTAGACGCGCAACTGCAAAAAGCACTCACAAGACTCAAGGAAGCATTGCTGACGGAGTGAACTCTGCTTCATCTTCCTTGCAAGAAGCCGCGTATGCATGTATGAGATATACATCTCGAGCTGCATGAGATACACATCTCGCACAACATGAGATGCACATCTCGAGCACACCTTCCCTATTGATTGAAACAGAGAAACAAGGAAGTCATACGTAGGTAGGACAGACTTTCACGGACAAAGAGCTTTAGATTAACATTATTTCAGGATATAGGCATAGGGAATTCCTGAAAAGGAGCTGTCTTTACATGCAGAAAAGGAGTCATAGGCTCTTAATAAATTGCCAAAAATGAAAGTGAATAACGAGAATTTCGACAAGGTACTGAACAAACTGGTTGCTTCTACCCGTTCCCCACGAGGACGCTTTACGGCAGAGAACAGCTGGAGGCTGCTGGAAAGCCGTTTGCTAAAGCGCCGCAGCATGAAGCGGTTCTGGATGCGTACAGCCAGTGCCGCAGCCGTAGTCCTGCTCTGTGTAACGAGCTGGGCAGCCTATCAGTTCTTATACGTAGCACCACAACGGGAAGCCATTCCCACAGAAGCCATACATACTACCGAGGAAACCCAAGTAATGTAAGTATTCGGCCAACTACAGGTATTAAACCTTTATATACAACAATAGCGACTG
>OJOX01000049.1_pt1 | contig 64072 bp, 47 predicted proteins | sample 1598301 | NCBI WGS metagenome assembly OJOX01 (sample SAMN03922480, study PRJEB24848) | human gut metagenome | isolation source: stool sample | host: Homo sapiens | place: Germany | collected 2011-05 | reverse complement strand
GTGTATAAGAGACAGGAGGTCAGCGGTTCAAATCCGCTTGTTCCCACAAGCGGAAAAGCCTTTCGGATTCGTTCCGGAAGGCTTTTCTGTCGGATTGCGGCAATGCCGCTCAAGAAAAAGACGGATACCTGCGTATCCGTCTTTTGTTATGGGAACAGGGCATTTACTATTTGCCGGTCGCCTGTTCGCGGCTGTTGCCCGGGCAGACCTTCACCAGAACGACGCCGTGGGGTGCAACGGCGGTCTCGAACTTGTCGGTGCACTCCGTGAGGTCTTTCTGCCGCCACAGGTCGCGCACGGTCTGTTTGCCGCGCAGTCCCAGCATGCGGAGCGTGAAATTCATCTTCACGGTCTGCCAGCCCCGGTTGAAAAGCCCGACGGCCATCGAACCGTCTTCGAGGTGCTTGACGTAGATCACCTGGTCGCCTTGCTGCCAGACGGCTACGGCCTGAAGGCCCAGCGGGTCCTGGTTGACGTCGATCACCTCGTCGTTGGTCAGTAGGCTCCGTGTGAAGTCGTCCATCTGTGCCATGTCGCAGCCGATCAGCAGTGGCGCCGCCAGCAGCGACCAGAGGCTGATGTGCGTATACTGCTCGTCGGCCGTGAGTTGCGTGTAATGGAGTTTCGGACCCCAGCCCACCATGCCCACGACCAGCATGTCGGGGTCGGCCCAATGGCCCGGGCGGTTGAAGGGCAGCCAGCGGTCCTGGCTGAACCCGATGCTGCTGATGCTCTCCCACGTGTCGCGGATGTCGCCCGTCGTGCGCCAGCAGTTGGAGTACTGCATCCACTGGGGCGCGTCGCCGTAGGGTGCGCTGTTCGAGAGGCTGTAAACGACGTCGCGGTCGAGGGTCCGAAGGGCGTCGTGCATCTCCTTGACATGGTAGTAGTCGAGCGGATTCCAGTCGTACTTGAGGTAGTCGATGCCCCATTCACCCCATTGCTTCACGTCGGCTTCCACGAAGGAGTAAGGGCCGAGGTGCCAGACTTCGGTCCGGTCCTTCCAGTAGTTGCCGCCCTCTTTCTGATAGCGGTAATGTTCGTTGTGCCGGCCTTTTTTGATCCACTCGTTGACGCCGTCGGGGTTGTCCGAGTAGCTGCCGATGTGCGCGGCATAGGTCCCGATCCACGGCGTGGAGTAGATACCCACCCGAAGGCCCATGTCATGAATGGCGCGCGTGAGGCCCTTCATGTCGGGGAATTTCGCGTTCGGCTGGATCGCGTTGTCCTTGCCGCCGCGTTTGCCCTGCCAGCCGTCGTCGATGTTGATGTAGGACCAGCCGTGGTCGGCGAGTCCGCTTTCGACCATCGCGCGTGCCGACGAGAGCACCTGTTCCTGCGTGACGTCGCGCGCCCAGCAGTTCCAGCTGTTCCAGCCCATCGGCGGGGTGAGTGCGATTTCGCTCCCCACGACGATCTTCAGACTGCGCTCGCTGCTGCCCAGTGCATTCGTGGCTTTCAGGTGCACGGTATATTCGCCCGGTGCGGTTACGCGTCCCGTGATCCGTCCGGTCTTGGGGTCGAGTTTCAGCCCTTTGGGAAGCCCTTCGGCCGAGAAGGTCATCGGACGAATGCCCGTCGCGGCGATCGTGTAGAGGAATTCCGAACCCGGACGGACGCCGAAGACGCGCGCGCCGTTGATGCGCGGGGTGTCGGCGGGTTTCGGGGTCAGGATGTATTTCGACATGTCGGGCGCACTCTGCGCCGTGGCCTGCCCGGCCGCCGCCCCGCCGCAGAGTGCGGCCAGGGCGAGGGTCGTCAGGTAAAGCAGAATCGGTTTTTTCATCGGGGCGAAAAAATTGAGGTTTGAGTTCATTTCGTTTTTTCCGCCAGTACCGGAATGAATTCCGATACGGAGTACAGTTTGTTGCGGTTGCTCGCGTTTACGGCCAGCCGTACGTAGCGGCCCGAAACGGTCCACTGCTCGGCGGCGTAGGTTCCGGTCGTCGACGTGTTGGTCTTGTCGCCGAAATCGAAGTCCTGGGCTTTCGTCCAGTTCTCGCCGTCGTCCGAAAGTTCGACGTAGCCGGCACGGAGGTCGGTCACGTAGGAGTCGCTGCGGCGGACGAGCGTCATGCCGCACCAGTAGTACGTCTTGCCCATATCCCATACGGTCGATGCCTCGTCGGGGTTGATGTCGCCCTCTCCGATGGTGTTGTAACGGCTTTCCCAGCGGGTGACCAGATCGCCGTCGATCATCAGCTCGGGTCCGCGGCCGGTGTAGTAGGAGCTGCACGAAACGAGACTCCATTTATTGCGGCTGTCGTAGATCGGGAGCAGCGAGATGTGGTAAAGCACCGTGTTCTTCTCGCCGATCTTGAATTTCGAATTGTCCTTGAGTCTTACGGCCAGCGTGTAGTAGCGGTCTGCCGTCAGGTTCGATTTGTCGACTTTGATGGTCGAAACCGCTTTGTTCGAGCCGGCTTCCAGGTTGGCCGCCGTGAAGGCGTAGGCGCTTTCGGGCAGCGGGATGTATTGCGTGCCGTGCTCGGCGTTATAAGCCGCGAGCACCGCATCGCCGTGTTCGTATTCCATTTCGGAATCCCACTTGTTGTCGAATTCGGTGTAGGCCGTGAATTCGAGCGTGTTGGCGTCGGCGGCGCTCAGGTCGCTTTCCACGACACCGGCGTTCTCGGCCAGCACCTCGGTCTCCTGCATCCGGGGATTGATCAGGATGGTGTTCAGCTCCTCGTTGACCTCGGTTCCCGCGGCCGTGAGCCGCAGCGGAAGGACGTAGTCGTTCATGTAGGGCAGCGCCATGATCTCCTTGCAGTCGAGGCGGACGGTGAGGGTTGCGCGTCGGCCTTCGGCCGAGATCGAACCTGTGCTTTTGACGATCTGATAGTACTCCTCGCCGAGCAGCGTGTAGGAGGAGCCGTTCGCAGCGTTGAAGGTCTCGACGGCATCGGGATCGAGGACGACCTTCACCTCCGACGGCTGTCCGAAGTAGCCGCTGCTGTAAGCGTAAATGTCGTAGTCGAGCGTTTCCTCGACGTCGTAGTAGGTGGCGGTCTGCACCCCGTTGTTGACGATGTAGACGCGCGGGTCCACCAGGTTGTCGTTGCGGTGGTCCTTTTCGCAGGCGGTCAGCAGCAGCACGCCGGCGAAGGGTATCAATATGTTTTTCAGTTTCATAATTATCCGGATTAGTGGGGTTTACCAGCCGTAGTTCTGCGTGCATTTCACACGGTCGAGTTCTTCCTGGGAAATCGGGAAGAGATAGCAGCGTTTGGTGAAGACGCGGTTGCCGTCGCGTCCGCCGTCGTGGGCGCAGAGCGTCCGCTGCCAGAATTGACCGGTCGTCTTGTGGTCTTTCGCGTCGATGTTCATGCCGTAGACGGGCATGTTGTTCTCCGTTTCGGCGGTCATCCAGGTGCGTGTGTCGAAATAGCGCAGGTTCTCGAAGCACAGCTCGACCTGACGTTCGCGGCGGATCAGTTCGCGCATCCTGGTCTGGTCGCCGACGGCGTCGGGATAGGCCTCCTCGATGTCGGGGACGCCGGCGCGCTTGCGGATCATGTTCAGGTAGAGCGTGATGTCCGCGTTCGACGGATCGTACTCGTTGAGCGCCTCGACGTAGTTGAGCAGAATCTCCGCATAGCGGAATACGGGGAAATCCAGGTAGCCCCAGTTGCCGGTGGAGGTGTCGATCGACGGGTTGGTGAACTTATGCGCCAGGTAACCCGTCGGCGGATAGTTGTGCGATTTGCCCGGACCCGAGTTGCCGTTGAAATAGAACTGGACATTGGCTGTTTTCTTGTTGGCGCCGTGCCAGGTCATGCCGCTCCAGAACACGTTGACGTAGAAGCGCGGTTCGCGGTTCTGGTACATTTTGAACGTCTCCAGTTCGTCGCCGTAGATTGGGTGCTTGAACTTCGAGAATCCGCTTTCGCTGTAACCTGCGTCGGGATCGATGATCGGCCGCGTCTGGTCGCCGTCGGTGTAGCCCGTGATGGGGTAGCGGCCGTTGGCCATGGCGAACGCGTCGACCTGTTTCTGGGTTACGCCGTAGCCGCCGTAGGCCGTTCCGCCGACACTCGGAGGCGTGGTGACCACACGCCACTGGTAGCCGCTGGCGATGCGCGTGTAGATCTTCTCCGTAGCGCCGGTCCCGGAACCTACCGACGTGAAGAGCGTGTTGAAGCTGGCGTAGGGGTCCGTGCCGTCGGCGCCGACCAGCGAGTAGAGGTTCAGGTTCATGACGTCTTTGGCGGCTTGGGCTGCCAGCTCCCATTTCTTTTCGTCGTACTGGGTCGGGAACAGGTGGTCGCCGTTTCTGTTGACGATACCCTTGTAGAGGTCGTTGCCATTGAAGAGCTTGCGGGCCGAGTAGAGCAGCAGACGTGCGCGGGCGGCCAGGGCGGCGCCTTTCGTGGCACGGCCGTAGTAGATGTCGGGCCAGCTGTCGGGCAGCCCTTTCGACGCCTCCCACAGCTCGTTCGCTACGTAATCGACGCACTCGTTCCAGGTGTTGCGTTCGCGCTGGTCGAGTGTGCCCTGCGTGAAATCCACCGGATCGTCGCCGATGAGGAAGACGGGACCGTAGACGGGCAGCATCATGGCGTAGAAATGCGCGCGCAGGAAGCGGGCCTCGTTGTAGTAGTAGCCTTTGTCGACATCGTTCAGTTCCTCCGGAGGACACTTGTGGACGTTCTGCATGAAGTAGTTGGCTTCGCGGATGCCCTTGTAGAGCGTGTTGTACGTGTCGTCGCGGTAGTTGGGGAGCGACGGGTTCCACGAGTTGTAATTGATCTGGGTGTAGGCCCGGTCCAGATAGGAGAACGAGGTCTCGTCCGAGCAGGCCTCCCAGGGGATGTCGTTGTAGCTCGACACGCAGGCGGGAGCTTCGTAATCCGGCTGGTAGGAGTAGATGTTGGTCAGGTATTGGAGCGTGGTCTTCTGTTTTTTGAAGATGTTGTCCGAAGTCAGCGGCTCGTCGGGCTGGCGGTCGAGGTAGGAGTCGCAGGAAGCGAGCATGGCTCCGGCCGTCAGGGACAGGGCGAATATTTTAATAGTGTTTTTCATGGTTGTTGCCGGTTAGGGGTTAGAAACCGATCGTGAGACCGATGTTGATGATCCGGTTGTTCGGGTAGTTGGTGGCTCCGGTTTGCAGATCGGGGTCCCACAGCTTGAAGGGGCTGAAGGTGAATAGGTTCACCCCCGAGAGGTAGACGCGCAGGTTCTGCATGGCGATCTTGTTGGCGATGCGCTTGGGCAGCGTGTAGCCGAGTTCGAGGTTCTTCAGGCGCAGGTAACGTCCGTCGGCCATCCAGAAGGTCGACAACTGGTTGTTGTTGTTGACGGCGCCGGTCGTCATGCGCGGGTATTTGGCGCCGGGGTTCTCCGGTGTCCAGGTGTTGCCGTAGAGGTCGGCGAATACGCTCGACTCCTTGAGGTTGCGGCCGACGAACGCCTGCGTCTGGTCGGTGAGGGTCGAGAAGTTGACATGTGCCACGCCCTGGAAGAATGCCGACAGGTCGAATGCCTTCCATTGCAGCGAGAAGCCGAATCCGTAAACGATCTCGGGAATGTCCGAGTAGCCGATGGGCTTCGTGTCGTAGCTGTCGACGATGCCGTCGCCGTTGAGGTCGAGGTATTTGATGTCGCCCGGTTTCACCTCGCCGAAACTCTGCTTGGTCCACGAGTCGATGTCTTCCTGATCCTGGAAGAGTCCGACGGCCACCAGACCGAATTTCTGGTACTGCATCTGGCCGCTGCGGTTCATGTAGGTATAGGCGTAATCAGGCTCGTCCTGGTCCATGATCCGGTTGCGTGCGTAGGTGAAATTGCCGCGCACGGTGAGGTGGATGTCCTTGCCGAGCGGTTGGTGGTATTCGAGCGAGGCGTCGATGCCGCTGTTGCGCATCTTGCCGATGTTCACCCAGGGTTTGGTGCTCAGACCCACGTACATGGGGACGGATTTGCGCTGGAGGAAGATGCCCTCGCGGTTTTCCTTGAAATAATCCACCGATATGTTCAACTGGTTGAAGAACGAGAGGTCGGCGCCGAGATTGAGCTTCTTGGCCTTTTCCCAGCCTACGTTGGGGTTCGGGAATTCGCCGAGGCGGACCGAGGTGTACTGGCTGGGCGTCGTGCCGAAATAGTATTTGCCGCTGCTGACCACGGTTTCGTTGTAGATGAAACGGCGGTCGCCGCCGATCTGGTCGTTGCCCACCAGACCGTAGGAGGCTTTGAGCTTGACCATGCTGACCACGTCACGGATCGGCTCGAAGAATTTTTCGTTCGAGACGACATAACCCACGGCGATCGACGGGAAGAACCCGAAGCGGTGGTTGGGCGAGAAGTTCTCCGAGCCGTTGTAGCCGAAGTTGCCCTCGACGAAGTAGCGGTTGTCGTAGTTGTAGGTGATACGGCCCGCAATGCCCTGATGGCGGTAGGGCAGCGCTTTTTCCGAGTTGTTGGCGTTTTCGCCCACGTAGTTCTTCTGCGACTGCTGGAAGAGGAACATGGCCGAGAGGTCGTGCTTGCCGAAGGTGCGTGCCCAGTTGGCCACGGCTTCGAAGTAGACCGAACGATAACCCTTGTTGGTCTGCTTGTAGGTGAGGTTTTCCTCGCCGATCTTCGTCTGGTTGAATTCGAGTTCGCCCGCCTCGTTGCGGCCGGTGGCCAGCCATTGGGGCGAGGTTTTCGTGCGGCCCAGGTTGTTCTCGTTCTGGGCGTCGAACGAACCCTTGATAGAAACGGTAAGGCCCTTGGTCACCCAGTCGCCCAGATCCTGCGTCAGCACGAACAGCGACTGCGCCGTGTTGTAGAATATTTCGCGGTATCCGGTCTGCGTCAGCAGCGCATAGGGGTTCTCGCCCTGTCCCGATGCCGGGCCGGCCAGGTAGCCGTTCGAATAGACGTCCGGGAAGGCGTTGGCTGCGGTCTTGAGCGCATAGCCCCAGATGCCGTTGGCGCCGGTGGCGCTCGACCCCGGTTCGTTCTTGCGTTCGAACGTGGTGGCCAGGTTGACGTTGAGCTTGGTGTATTTGTGGAGCTGGACCTCGACGTTCGACCGGAAGTTGAACCGGCGGTAGAAGACCGACGTGTTGTACTCCTTCATGTTGTCGGCCTTGAACAGGCCGTCCTCGTTGTAAAAGCCGCCCGAGATGTAGTATTTGGCCGTAGAGCCGCCGCCCGAGATGTTGACGTTGACGCGCTGGTTGAACGAGTAGTCCTTGTAGAGCCGCTTCACCCAGTCGATATTCGGGTGCAGGTCGGGGTCCGAGCCGTCGCGGAACATCTGAATGTCCTTCCTCGAGTAGAAGTCGTATCCGGCCGCCGCGTTGTACATCTCGGCGAACTGGACGGCGTCGATCATGTCGGGAATCTTGGTCGGCTGTACCATGCCGGCCTCGAACTTGATGTTGATCTGCGGCTTGCCGATGGTTCCCTCGCGGGTCGTGATCAGTACGACGCCGTTGGCGCCGCGCACACCGTAGACGGCGGTCGCCGCGGCGTCCTTGAGGATCGAGAACTCTTTGATGTCCTCGATGTCCACCAGGTCGAGGTCGCGCTCGATGCCGTCGACGAGTATCAGCGGCGTTTTGTTGGAGCCGAAGGTGCTGATACCGCGGATCCAGAAGGTCGACGAGGCGCCCGGTTCGCCCGAACGCTGCACGGAGATGACGCCCGCGAGCTGTCCGGCCAGGTTGTTCGAGATCTTGCCCGTGGGCATCTTGATGTCGTTGACCGGAACGGAGGCTATCGAACCGATGACGCTGGCCTTCTTCTGGGCGCCGTAACCGACGACGACGACCTCTTCGAGGTTGTTGTCCGGCGAAAGGGAGATCACTTTGGGAATGCGGTCGATGGGGAACTCCTGCGTCTGATAACCGACGTAGGAGATGGTCACGAAGCCGAAGTTGCCGGTGAACGAATAGTCGAACGAACCGTCCGATGCGGTGCTTGTGCCGAGTGCCGAATCCTTGATCCAGACCGTGCCACCGATGATCGGCTGCCGCGTCGCGGCGTCGAGCACCTGTCCCGCGATGTGGTGTTTCTGTGGGGCGGCCGGAGCCGTGGCCGGGGCTGCGGGCGCGGGGTTTTGTGCCGCCGTGCGGGTCAGGATGATGTTGTTCTGACGGATGATGTAGGTGATGCCGGTCCCGCGCAGGGCTTCGTCGAGCAGCTGGGAAACCGATTTCGTCGATTTGGCGATTTTCACGGGGACGTTGTCCGCCAGGTTGCCCTGGTAGGAGATTCGGTAAGAGGTCTGCGATTCGATCTTCTGGATCAGCCCTTTCAGGCTGGTCACGTTTTCAACGCGGACCGAAGTCTGCTGGGGCGACGGTGCCGCCTGCGTTTTTCCCCCCCCCCACGGGATAAGGAGTGTCAGGCATGCTGCCAGAAGGTACCGGGCACGCCGCATACGGAGTAGCTTTTGTTTCATAGAGGTTTGGTTAAGATTGGATTATTTGTGAATGGTGATTTTTTCGCCGTTGCGGTTGAAACGGGTGTTCGTCGAAAGCGTCAGCACTTCGAGGATATGGTCGATCGGCATGTTGAAATCGAGCGTTCCGGTGAACTGGATGCTTTTGAGCGCGTCGTTGCGGAAAGCGATGCCGATGCCGTAGAAATCCTCGATCACCCCGGCGATCTGCTCCAGGTCGACGTGGCGGAACGTGCGCAGCCGGGCGGCCAGTTCCGCCTCCACGTTGACCGTTTGCAGCGTCAGGTCGTTGTCCGTGGGATTGTAGGAGACTTTCTGTCCCGGGTGCAGGGCCACGACATGTTCGGCGGCGCGGAAATCGACGGCTCCCTCGACCAGTACGGTTTCGACGTCGGAACTGTCGTCGTAGGCTTTCAGGTTGAATTTGGTTCCGCGGACCACGACCTCGGCGTCGTGGACCGTGGTGACGGTGAACGGCGCGCCGTTGCGCTTGCTGACCTCGAAAAAGGCTTCGCCGGTGAGGTGCACCGTGCGGTTCCCGTCGTCGAACGAGACCGGATAGTTCAGCTGCGAGCTGCGGGTGAGCCGGATGACGGAACCGTCGGGCAGCGTCACCGAGCAGTCGCTGTGCTCGGCGCTGACCGTGCAGATGCGGTCGTCCGGACGGTTCTGGTAGAGATACATGCCCGCGACGATCACGCCGGCGATGAGTATGGCGGCGTAACGCGAGACGATCTGCCGCCATTGGGGCCGTGTCTTTGTGCGGCGCAGTTCGATGCGCCGTTGTAGGGATCGGAATGCCTGGTCGGTGTTGACCGACGCGGCGGCCCGGAGCCGGTCTCCGGCGAAGAGCACGAAATAGAGCGTTTCGAGCCGGCGGCGGTTCTCTTCGGAAGCGTCGTACCAGTTTTCGATCTCGCGGTTGGTGGGTTCGTCGAGTTTTCCTTCGAGGAACTCGGTCAGCAGGTTGTCGTCGATCTCTTTCATAAGGGCGGTTTCTGTATGTAATACGATTCAGGGAAAATAGATACTAAACGAAAACCCGAATTTTTTTCGGGCTTTCGTTTTTATTGCATATAATCGGTTTCAGGGACAGGGGTTTCAGTTGCTCCCGGGCATTTCGAAAAACAGCGCTATCAGCGGCAGGTAATCCTTCAGGGCGACGCCGAGGACTTTGAGCGCCTGGCCGATATGGTAGTTGACGGTCTGGGGCGATACCTCCATTTCGGCGGCGATCTGCTGGTGGGTCATGCACTGGAAGCGGCTCATCTCGAAGATACGGCGGGTCTGCTCGGGGAGTTGCGCGAGCGCCTCGTGGTAGAGCCGCGCGAGTTCCGTGCCGAGGTAGAAGTCCGGGGAGTCGAACTGGTCGGCGAATCTCTTTTCCAGCTGCTGGTGGACGCGTGAATGGACGCTCTGGCGGGTTACGCGGTCCAGCGACTTGTTGCGGACGATCATGAACAGAAGTCCCTTCAGCGAAAGTTCCTCCATCAGGCGGTCGCGGTTTTCCCAGATGTACAGCATCGTGTCCTGTACGATGTCTTCCGCCGCGGGGAGGGATACCCAGCGCGAAGCGAAGCTGCACAACCCTTTGTAATAGAATCGGTAGCATGCTTCGAAACACTGCCGGTCCCCGGCGTTGAGCCGTCGGATGACCAGCCGGTTGTCGAGGATGTCGTATTTGGTGTTCAGGGACATAAACTGTCGGATCTCGCGTAATTTGAAAGGTTAAAATTACAACTTTTTCCGGAAAACGGTCCTGATTCCCGAAAAAAGGCTCACCTTTGCAGAAAAATAGAACCGGGCTTCCGGGGAGTCTGCGCCCCGGGGCCGCCGCATTGCATCGCTTATGAATACCGTCTGGATCGTATTACCTATATTGATCGTGCTGATGTTTCAGCTCGGCATCGAACTCGACCGGCAGGCCTTCGCCGGTGTGGCCCGCCGTCCGGCGGCCGTCGTCGCGGGACTGCTGGGCCAGTTGGTGCTGCTGCCGCTCATCGCCTTCGGCGTGGGGCTGGCGTTCCGCCTGCCGTCCGTTTACTTCCTGGGACTGCTGCTGATCGCCTGCTGTCCGGGAGGCAGTTCGTCGAATGTCTTTTCGATGCTGGCCAAGGGCGACGTGGCCCTTTCGGTGACGCTGACCGCTTTGAGCAGTCTCATCACGCTGTTCACGATTCCGCTGGTGATGGGTTTCGCCGCGCGTTTCGTCGCGGTGCACGCCGGTGCGGCCATCGAACTGCCGGTCGGGAAGCTGTTGGTGCAGAATATCGTCCTGCTGTTCCTGCCGATGCTGTGCGGGGCGTTTTTCCGCTATTGGCGGCCCCGGGCGGCACGGCATGTGCATGATCTGTTGGGGCGTGTGGCCTTCCCGGCCCTGATGCTGCTGGCGGCGGTGTTCTTCGTGCAGTATGCTTCGACGATCCTCGAAAACCTCGGCGTGCTGGGACTGGCCGCAGGAACGCTGATCCTGCTGGCGATGGCGGGCGGGTCGCTGCTGGCCCGCCTGTTCCGGCTCCGGCGGGCGGTGCGCCGCACGATCGTCATCGAGGTCGGGATGCAGAACGCTGCGCAGGCCATCGCCGTCGCCACTTCGCCGCTGATCTTCGACAGCGGCGAAATGGCTGTTCCGGCCATCGTCTACGCCCTCGTGATGAACGTGGTCCTGCTCTCGTACCTGAAATTGCTGCCGAAATATACCGGCGAAACAGCGTCGGGAGGTGTTTAACCGAGTATCTTTGCCGTATGAAATTCCTGAAAGTCGCAATTTTGTTTTTCGGCCTGGCCGCAGCGTTTGCCGTGCGGGCGCAGGAGGGAACCTATCCCGTCAGCGGACGGGTGATCGACCGTTTGAGCCGCAGGCCCGTGGCCTATGCCGCCGTGGTGCTGGCCGGGCAGGAGCGGAAGGGTGCCTCGACCGACTCGCTGGGGAGGTTCCGCATCGAGCGCGTGAAGCCGGGTATCTGGCGGCTGGCGGTCTCGTCGGTGGGCTACAAGAGCGCGACGACGCCCGAATACCTGGTTTCGGCCGCCACGCCCTTCATCGAGATCGAGATGGAAGAGGACGCCGCGCAGCTCGAAGCCGTGACGGTCCGCCCGTCGCCGTTCCGCGTCACGGCGGAGAGTCCCGTAAGTTTGAAGGTGATCGGTTTGCAGGAGATCGAGAAAAGCCCCGGCTCGAACCGTGACGTGTCGCGCATCGTGCGCTCCTATCCCGGCGTGGCCTTCTCGCCCGTGGGTTACCGCAACGACCTGATCGTGCGCGGCGGCGGCCCTTCGGAGAATAAGTTCTACATGGACGGGATCGAGATTCCGAACATCAACCATTTTGCCACGCAGGGTGCGACGGGCGGTCCGGTGAGCATCGTCAACGCCGACCTCGTGCGCGAGATCAGCTTCTACACCGGCGCTTTTCCCGCCGACCGGGCCGGGGCGTTGAGTTCCGTGCTGGATTTCAAACTGCGCGACGGCAATGCCGAAAGGCAGACCTTCAAAGCGACGCTGGGGGCCTCGGAAGTGGGGTTGAGCGGCAGCGGACACATCGGCGGCAAGACGACTTATCTGTTTTCCATCCGCCAGTCCTATCTGCAACTGCTGTTCAAGATGCTGGGGCTGCCCTTCCTGCCCAACTACATCGACGGGCAGGCGAAGGTCAGGACGCGCCTTTCGGAGCGCGACGAACTGACGGTGCTGGCCCTGGCCGGATTCGACAATATGCGGCTCAACGTCGACGAGAAGGGCGAGGACGCCGAATATCTGTTGAGCTACCTGCCCCGCATCCGGCAGGAGACCTTCACGGCGGGGGCCTCGTGGCGCCACTATGCGGGCCGCCACGTACAGACCGTGACGTTGAGCCACAACTACCTGAACAACCGCAACCTGAAATACCTGCGCAACGACTCTTCGTCGGAGGACAACCTCACCCTGCGGCTGCGCTCCGTGGAGCAGAAGACCACGCTCCGGGCCGAGAACCGCACCTACCTGGGCCGCTGGACCGTCCGCGAGGGCGTCGAGGTGAACTATTCCGATTACACGAACCGCACGCTGCAACGGCTCTATACCGACAGAACGCAGCTGTCGGATTACAATACCCGGCTGGGAATCGTCGGCTGGGGGCTGTTCGCCGGGGCCGAATACGCCTCGGCCGACAAGCGGTTCACCGCTTCGGCGGGACTGCGGGCCGACGGGTGCGACTACTCGGGGCGCATGGCGCGGGTGTGGCGTCAGCTTTCGCCCCGGGCTTCGGTCTCCTATGCGGTAAGTCCCGGCTGGTCGGTGAGCGGCAGCGCGGGGCTGTACTATCAGTTGCCGCCCTACACGGCGCTGGGGTTCAAGGAGGACGGCGCGCTGGTCAACCGATCGCTCGATTACATGCGTGTCGGGGTCTTCAGCGCGGGCGTCGACTGGCGGCTGCGCGACCGGCTGATCGTCTCGGTCGAGGGATTTTACAAACGCTACGGCGACGTGCCGCTGTCGGTCACGGACGGGATTCCGCTCTCGTGCAAGGGCAACGACTACGGCGTGGTGGGCAACGAGGAGCTGGTCTCCTCGGCGCAGGGGCGCGCCTACGGCGTCGAGGCGATGGCCCGCTGGCAGATTCCGGGACGGGTGAATGTCGTGGGGTCGGTGACCGTGTTCCGCTCGGAGTACCGCAACGACCGGTCGGCCCCGTGGATCGCATCGGCCTGGGACAACCGTTTCGTGGTCAACGTCAGCGGAACCTACGACCTGCCGCGCCACTGGAGCTTCGGCGCGAAGCTGAGCGCCGTGGGCGGGGCGCCCTATACGCCCTACGACGCGGAGAAATCGTCGCTCGTCGAGGCGTGGGATGCGCAGGGACGGCCCTATTACGACTATTCGAAGTACAACGCCGGACGGCTCGACGCTTTCGCACAGCTGGACGTGCGCGTCGACAAGGTGTTCTACTTCCGCCGCTGCATGCTGGGCATCTACATCGACCTGCAGAACGTTGCGGGCGGCCGTTTGCGCCAGCCCGACGTGCTGATGTCCACGGGGGAGATCGAGAACCCTTCGGCCCCGGCGTCGGAACAGCGTTACCGGATGAAATACCTCGAACAGGTGAGCGGCACGCTCCTGCCGACGCTGGGCCTGACGGTCGAGTTTTAAGCCTTCGGCGTCCGCCGGGCGTTCCGTTTGTCCATTGCGAAACTGATGATGAAGGGGATCGCGAGGAAGACCGCCGTGCCGGCCACCACCAGCCACGTGTACATCGCCGGACTGCCCACGGGCAGCTGCGAAGGCGGGAAGAAGGTGACGGCGAACGAGAACGCTACGGCGAGGAACCCCACGCCCCCGATCAGCCACATGCCCGTGTTTCCGCCCGGCACGCGATAGCTGCGGACGAGTTCGGGCTGCGTGTAGCGCAGACGGATTCCCGCGGCGTACATCATCATGTACATGATCAGGTATAGCCCTACGGTCAGGGCGCTCAACAGGAAGAACGCCACGCTGACGTCGTCCATCACGATGTAAAGCGACGAAAGGAGCGTCACGATGCAGCCCTGGATAATCAGGATGTTGATCTGTACGCCGTTCTTGTTGGTCTTCTGGAGGAAGCAGGGCAGAGCGCCGTCCTTGGCCGTCCACAGCAGGCCGCGGCTGGGACCCGAGATCCACGACATCACGCCCGCCAGTGCGCCGAAAGCCACCAACAATCCCATGACGTTCGTCAGCCAGCCCACATGGTAGCGTTCGAAAGCGATCTGAAAGGTGGTGAACAGCCCCGACTGGAGGTTGATCTGGTCGTAGGGGGTGATGATGGCCACGGCCAGCGCGCCCAGCGTGAACAGTCCGAACGAAATCAGCGCCGCGAGGAACATTGCCCGCGGGAACTGCGTCTGGGGTTTGGTCAGCTCCGGGGCGTGCACGGCGTGCACCTCCACGCCGGCGAACAGCAGCAGGATGCCCGCCAGGAACGCGATGTCGCTCATACCGGTGATGTGGGGGAAGAGCCGCGGGTGGACGTGCTGCGCGGCGTCGACATTGACGACCTGCGAAACGGTGGCCGGAATCTCCTTCAGGGCGATTTCGTTGCCACCCGCCATCCAGATGACGGCCATCACGATCACGACGACGCCCGGGAGCACCGTGCCGATCAGAAATCCCTTCGAGGTGATGCCCGAGATGGCCGACGTGCCGCGCAGGGTGACCAGCGTCGCGCACCAGTACATCGCAATCGAGAACAACCCGACGTAGAGTCCGTTCTGCGCCAGTGCCGGAACGCCGATCATGTAGGCGATCGACGCGGCGGCGAATCCCAGTACGGTGGGATACCAGACGACGTTCTGGATCCATTGCAGGAAGATCGCCGAGAAGCCCAGGTGGCGGTTGAAAGCCTCCTTGACCCAGGTGTAGACGCCGCCGCCCTTGTCGGCGAAGGCGCTGCCCAGTTCGGCGCCCACGAGGGCCGCGGGAATCAGGAAGAGGAACGTCGCGAAGAAAATGTAGAAGAACATCGTCAGTTCCTCCTGGGCCATCATCGGGAGTCCGCGCAGACTGATGACGGCCGCAGCGGTCATCAGCGCCAGCTGCGTCGTGGTGATATTTTTACGTTTTGCCATGATGAATAGGTTGGATTTTGCCGTTTTTCGTCATCGTCCGCCGCACAGTTTTCGTGCCGGAGCGCATTGGCGGCCCGTGAAATCTGCGGCCGGAGCGCCGCAAAGGACCGATCGGAACACCGGGCGGCTTTTTCGGACCCTGCGCACGCGGAAACGGCGGGGCCGTCCCCGTCCGCCCCGCATGCGGACACAAAAACAGCAGGGAATCTCGCGATTGCCTGCTGCCCCCGGAGGTTGCCCTCCTAAAACTACTAACCCAAACTTAAATAAATGAAGAAACCTCACTGCGGTTGCTGTGCCGCAGTTGACTTTTACAGTTGCAAAGTGCGTGCCGAACCTGCAATCGCCGTCCGCCGTGGACCGTTTGGCGGAATATCGGGTCTTGTCATGGAATTTTAATCCGAATAATTTTGTTTTTATATCTTTTATTGTTTTATTTGTGGTGCATATTTAATAATAGTGTTTCTAAAAGAAAATTTGAGGCATTGTAACATGGAAGAGGAAAAGGATATTTTGCGGCGGGTGAGCGGCGGGGACAGCGATGCCTTCCGGCTGATCTTCCTGAAATATGCTCCGCGTGTGGAGGCCTTCGCCATGAAGATGCTGAAGAATATCCACGAGGCGCAGGATGTTTCGCAGAATATCTTCACCAAACTGTGGATGCAGCGCAGCGAACTGGCCGGGGTCCGGTCGCTCAACGCCTATCTGTTCCGCATGACCCGCAACGCCGTGCTGGACATCTGCAAGCACAGCCGTATCCGGATGCAGTTCGAGAGCAGCGCCCGGGTCGACGGGCAGATACTCTGCGACGACGTTGCGGAACGTGTCGATACGGCCGAACTGTCGCGCCTGATCGCGGCCGCCGTCAGTAAGATGCCAGCCCGGAGGTATGAGATTTTCCGTCTTTCGCGCGAGTGCGGCAAGAATAACCGCGAAATTGCCGAGGAACTGAATATCAGCCCGAAAAGCGTCGAGAACCAGATCACGAAGGCGCTGGGCAGCATCAAAAAGGAAATTTCCTGAATTTTATTTTCATTCCGGCGTAGGGGTGTTGCCCCGCTGAATCGTCTTGTATGTGTAAAAGGATGACAGCGGACCGCGGCGCCCTTCCGGCGTTTTTGCCGCGCGGCGCTTCTCCCCGGAAAAGACCATGACGAAGAAGACCAGAGACATCGTTTCCGATTTCGCGAACAACGACATGCCCGCCGAGGTGCAGGAGCAGTTCCGCTGCTGGCTGGACGAACATGCGGGCGACGGGGTCGCGGAGGAACAGCTGCTTGAGGAGTGGAACTCCGCGAAGCTCGGCCCGGTGAACGGAGCCGCGTATGAGCAGTCGTTCGAACGGCTGATGCGGTCGATGCCCGAAGTTTCTCCGGTCCCGGCCCCGAAAACGGGCCGTCTCGCGCGCCTGGCCGCTTCGTGGCGGCGCATGGCAGCCGTCGCCGCCGTCTGCTGTGCGGCGCTGGGACTCGGCGCACTCGGCGCAAGAATGCTTCTGAAGCCCGAGAACGGGGTCTTTGTGGTTACGGGCGAGGACAGCAAGGGGCGTTTCGTGCTGCCCGACGGCACGCAGGTCTGGCTCAACTACGACAGCCGCCTCTATTATCCCGAATCGTTCGACGGCGACCTGCGCGGCGTACGGCTCGAAGGCGAGGCGCTCTTCAACGTCGTGCACGACGCTTCGAAACCGTTCCGCGTCCGGACTTCGCTGATGGAGGTCGAGGTGCTGGGGACGGTTTTCGACCTGAAATGCTACGAGCATCTGGATTATGCCGAGGTAGTGCTCGTTTCCGGTTCGGTCAAGGCCACCTGCGCCGGACAACTGCCCGTTACGCTCTGTCCCGACGAACGGCTGGTCGCCTACCGCAATTCGAAGAAGATCGACTACCAGACCGTCGATGCCGATAATTACAACAAATGGATGTTCGAGACACAGAAACTCGATGAGATGCGCCTCGACGATATTTTCGTCAATCTCGAACATCGATACAATGTCGAGTTCGACATCGCAGACGATGTCGGACTCGGGGCGAGGCTGACGCTTTCGCTGCGCAGCGAGCCGATCGAGGAGATTTTGGACGCCATCGCGCTGGTGGTTCCGATCCGCTACGAATCTTCCGGAGGAACGATTTTCATAACACGCAAATAGACCGTTTCGAGCGATGCCTCCATCGGGGTACCGAGGGGATAACTTTTTTGTCATTGAAATGTAATATATTGATATTCAATATAATATGTAAATCAACCTCAAAACTTCGATTCCTATGGTGAAACCTTTACGCATTCCGATTCCCGATTATTAGGGCTTTTTTGCGGCCGCAACCTACGGTTGCCCGGCCCGTGTGAATCCTTTTTTTCGTGCATCCCAAAAAACTTATTGCCTTGAAACTTCAAACTTCCTTTCAGAAACGGGCGTATTGCGCCCGTTGCGGTCTGCGACGCATCCTATCGGTTCTGCTGGCTTTGGCCGTCGCTACCGCCGCCCTTGCAGTACCCCCCCCCTCGCGCGACGGGAAACTGACCCTTAACGTAAAGAATATCACGGTCAAAGAGTTGCTGCAAACGATCGAGAAACAGAGCCGATACACGTTCGTGTACAACAATTCGGACTTCGACACCTCCCGCCGGGTCTCGCTCGACGTCACCGATGCTTCCGTCGAAACGGTCATCGCGCAGGCGATACCCGGGGTGGCGGTCTCGGTGCGGGGCGCACAGGTCGTGCTGGTGCGCAGGGCAGCCGGCAAGTCGCGGCCCGACGTGAAAATAACCGGTACGGTGCGCGACACCGACGGCGTGCCGCTGATCGGCGCGACACTGATCGTCGAGGGCACGACCCTCGGGACGAGCACGGGTGTCAACGGCGAATATGCGCTGAACGTTCCGGCGAACGGCCGGATCGTCTGCTCCTACCTGGGCTACGATGCGGTGACCGAGGCGGTGAACGCCCGTACGCGCATCGACTTCCGGCTCCGGGCCGCGGCCAACAGCATCGAGGATGTGGTGGTAACGGCCCTCGGCATCACCCGCAAGGAGAAGAGCCTCGGCTATGCCGTTTCGAAGATCGGTTCCGACGACATCACCAACAATGCCAGCGGCAACTGGCTGAGCGGCATGGCCGGCAAGGTCGCGGGCCTGAACCTCGATCAGTCGTCGGCCGGTCCCGGCGGTTCGGTCCGCGTGACGCTGCGCGGCGAAGGCTCGCTCTCGTATAACAACAACACGGCCCTGTTCGTGGTCGACGGCGTGCCCATCGGCAGCGGCATGGACTCCAACTCATCGTCGGGTTCCTACGAGTCTAACGACGCCCCGATCGACTACGGCAACGGCGCCGGAGACATCAACCCCGACGACGTGGAGTCGATCTCTGTGCTCAAAGGTCCTGCGGCCACGGCTCTCTACGGATCGCGCGCGGCCAACGGCGCCGTCATCATCACCACCAAGTCGGGCCGCAAGCAGAAGGGGCTGGGCGTGACGTTCACGACCTCGGTGACCTTCGACAAGGCGGGTTACTGGCCCGATTTCCAGTATGAGTACGGTGCGGGCGACTACCGCAAAACCACGATCAACAACGGCCACATGACCAACGGCCTGAATCCCGACGAATATTCGTTCTACACGGTCGACGCCGATCATTCCGACACGGGAAAGAAGGTCAACGCCTTCGCTTCGCGTTACCAGTTCGGCGAAAAGATTCAGGGGCAGATGCGCTACATGTATGCTTCGTACGATCCGGCCACGGATACCTACACGCGCATGCCCTACAAGGTCTACGACTGGTACAAGGGCTTTTTCCAGACCGGCGTGACCTACACCAACAGCCTGGCCGTGGATGCCAGCGACGGCCACGGATCGTCGTTGCGCGTCTCGATCAAGGACACGCGCAACGACTGGATCGTGCCCAATACGGGCTTCACGACGCAGAATTTCGGCGTCTCGGCCGTCAGCAAGCGTAACAAGTACATCGAGGCGGGCGTGAAGCTCAACTACTACCGCAAGAATTCGGACAATCTGCCGGTAGGCGGATACAGCAACTCGTCGCCCCTGAAGACCCTGCTGTGGCAGCCCGTGAGCGCCTCGGCCCGCGACGCCTACAACGAGTGGAAGAGCGGCCGCCTGATCGATTACTATTCGGGAGTCGATACCTCCGTAAAGCTGATCAACGGCTCGATGGACAACCCCTATTTCATCGTCTACGACTGCCTGAACACCCAGTCCCGCGACCGGGTCTACGGCAACGCCAGCGTGACGGGGCACATCATTCCCGGCAGGCTCTTGGTGACGCTGCGTTCGGGACTCGATTTCAGCAGCGATTTCCGCACTCAATGCAAACCGCAGTACACTCACGCCTATCTCGACGGCATGTACCGCGAGCAGACGATCCGCAGCATGGAACTCAACAATGATTTTCTGGTGAGCTACCACGACACTTTCGGTCAACTGTCGCTCAACGCCTCGCTTGGCGGCAACAACATGCTCTACAAGTACCACAACTCCCGTCAGACGGCCAACATGCTCGAAGAACCGAACGTCTTTATCCTGCAGAACGTCAACGGCACGCTCGACTTCGCCAATACGCGCAAGACCAAGTCGATCAATTCGTTTTACGGGCTTGTCTCGCTCGGCTGGCGCGACATGCTCTTTCTCGACGTGACGGGCCGCAACGACTGGTCGTCGACGCTGGCTCCGGGCTACAACTCTTACTTCTACCCATCGGTGAGCGCCAGCGTGCTGCTCGACGAGGTGTTCAAACTGCATGACAAGGCCAAGTGGATCGACATGCTCAAGGTCCGCGGGTCGTGGGCCAACGTGGGTAACGACACCGAGCCTTACCAGCTGTGGGGAGCCTATGCCAATTCGTCGGTGTTCACCGGGGCCTACGGGCTGCCCGGCTCGACGAAGAACTACACGCTCAAACCCGAGAACGTCGAGAGCTGGGAGCTGGGTTTCGAAGGCCACTTCCTTCAGAACCGCGTATCGTTCGACTTCGCCTACTACGATTCGGAGACCACCAACCAGATCATCAACGTGCCCTCCGACTGGGCCACCGGAGCCTCGTCGATGGTCATTAACGCGGGCTGCGTGCGCAACCGGGGTATCGAACTCGCCGCGCGTTTCCGGCCCGTGTCGACCAAGAACTGGCGGTGGGACATCGACGTCAACTGGTCGAAGAACTGGAACGAACTGGTCGAACTGGCCCCGGGCGTCAACGTCTGGCAGCTCAACGCCAGCAACACCATCGGCAGCAAAGTTTTCATCTACGCCTATCCGGGCGGCGAGCTGGGCCGCATCTACGGCTACGGACTCCAGACGGCTCCCGAAGGGGCCTTCTATTACGACGCCGACGGCAGGAAGGTCGATTGCTCGGGACAGCACATCGTCGACGCCGCGACCGGAAACCCGGTGCTCGACGCCACGAACCTGAAGGATCTGGGCAGCATCTATCCCCAGTGGAAGGCCGGACTGACGACCTCGCTGCGTTACAAGGGGCTGACTCTCACGGCGTCGTTCGCTGCGTCGTACAGCGGCAGGGCTTATTCGCTGACCAACTCGATCCTCTCCTATATGGGCAAGCTGACCAATTCGCTCGAAGGCCGTTACGACGGTCTGGTCCATCCGGGTGTCAACGTCTCCGCCGATGGTGTCTACTCCCCGAACAGCACCATCACCACCGATGCGGTCGACTATTACAACACGGTCATCTACCCGCGCGGCAATACCGAATCGAACGTCTTCGACACCTCGTACCTGAAACTCAAGGAGCTGCGGGTCGAATACCTGCTGCCCCGGAGCCTGTGCGCCAAGACAAAGGTGTTTCAGAACGTTTCGCTGTCGTTTTTCGTGACCAATGTGTTCTGCATCACCAATTTCCCGCAGTTCGACCCCGAGGTGGCCTCGCTCTCCGGCTCGTCGCTCTACCGCGGCGTGGAGACGGGCGCCTATCCGATGACCCGTTCCTACGGATTCAGCCTGAAACTCGGATTCTAAAACAGACCCAACCATGAAAAAGCTGAAACATATCCTTATCGCAGCCCTCCTGCTCGCCGGGGCGGGCGCCTGCACGGCCAACTTCGACGAATACAACACCAATCCCAATGAGATGGACCTGTGGAAGATCGCGCCTGCGGGCATGATTCAGGAACTGCTCTACTCGGGGACCGAGGTGTTCCTCTACCGTACGTGGCAGCTCAACGGCGAGCTGATCCAGTACACCATCGCCGGGTCGGGCAACAACACCTACCATCGCTATGTGGTTGAAAACTCGGTTGGCGCCTCGGCGTGGAGCAACCTCTACAAGCAGGCGGCCAACGCCGACCACATGCGCCAGCTGGCCATCCGCAAGGAGGACCCCAATTACGAGGCGATCGCCCTGACGCTGCGTACGCTCTTTCTGCAGAACATCGCCGACCTGTTCGGCGACGTGCCCTGTTCGGAGGCTTTCAAAGGTCCGTCGGAGAATGTCAAGCAGCCCGTTTTCGACACGCAGGAGCAGGTCTACCGGTCGTTGCTCGCCGATCTGGAACGAGCCAATTCGCTCTACGACAATTCGGTGGCGTTGTCCAGCGCGACGCGCGACCTGCTTTACAAGGGCGACCTCACGAAGTGGCGCAAGTTCAACAATTCGCTCTACCTGCGACTGCTGATGCGCCTGAGTAATCGCAACGCCGCAGTGGGCGTGGCCGCGAAGATCGCCGAGGTGTTCGACAACCCCGACAAATACCCCGTCTTCACGGGCAATGAGGACAATGCCGAGATGCGTTACGACGAGGTGGAGCCTTTCGTCAACTACTGGGGCACGAAACTCAACACGCAGTTCACCACTTCGACGGGCCGCCGGCCGGCCGAGCAGATTATCGGCATGATGGACAAGTCGGGCGACCCGCGTATCGGCATCTGGTTCCTCCAGCCGTCGGGCGCCGAGGGCTGGAAGGGCGGACAGAGCGGCATCGAGGCGCAGGACGCCGATTTCACGGGCATCGCCAACCTCAACAAGGCCACGCTCGGGGAGTACGGTTCGCCCTATGCGCTGATGAAATACGACGAGGTGCTGTTCATTTTCGCCGAGGCGATGCAGCGCGGATGGATCGCGGGCGATGCCGGGACCTACTACCGCAACGCCATCCGCGCTTCGGTCAAATATTGGGACGGGGTTGCCGAGTCGCTGACCATTCCCGACGTGGTGATCGAGAATTTCCTGGCGAACGTGCCCTACGACGGGACGCTCGAAACGATCATCGACCAGAAATACGTGGCCTTGTTCTGGGTCGGCTACGAGGCGTGGGCCGAGTACCGGCGCACGGGTTATCCCGCGCTCGAGATCGGCAGCGGCACGTTCAACGACCACATCCTGCCCACCCGGCTGGTCTATCCGACCAACACCGTGGAAACCAACAAGAACAACTACAATGCGGCCGTGGAGCGGTTGAGAAGCTACTACGGCGGTGCCGACGACATGAAAACCCCCGTCTGGTGGAGCAAGGCGGCCGTCGACAAAGGAATCAGATAACCGAAAAAAGACAGGACTATGAAAACGATGATAGCGCGTCTCTGCGCCTTTGCTGCCGCCGCGGCCGCCGTGGTTTCGGCGGCGCTCGGCACGTCGTGCGAGAAGGACGAGACGCAGGAAAAATATGTCTGCATTCTCGATAACGACCGGAACGGCATCCGGGAGGTGTCGTTCGATACGGCGGGCGGCACGCAGGATTTCCTGATGTATTCCAACTACGACAGCTGGAAACTCGTCCCGACCTACGAAGAGGACCTCGAATGGCTCTCCTTCTGGCCGACGGAGGGTGTCGGCGACGCCCGCTTCTCGGCGATGGTCGCCAAGAACAAGACGGCCTACCAGCGTCACGGAACGCTGAACGTCGTGGTCGACGGGGAGCCGGTGGCGACGATCCGTTTCAGCCAGACGGGCGCCGAGCCGACGCTGACGGTCAACGTCAAGGAGTCGGGCAGGACCGTCTCGGCCAAGGGTGAGACCTTCACCGTGGGGGTCGAGGCGAATATCGACTGGGTGGCCGAACTGGTCGATCCGGCCGATGCCTCGTGGATCACCGTCGGGGAGTTCACGCCCACGAGTCAGACCTTCGTCTGCGCCGCGAATCCGGGTTCCGAACCGCGGGAGGCCCGGGTGCGTATCGCGGCTTACGGGACTTCGGTGTCGTGCGTGTTTACCGTCACGCAGCCCGACATGTCGAGCGCCTTCGAGGAGGCCGAAAAGGTCACGATCGCCGAACTGCTGGCGATGGGCGAGGGCAAGATCGCGCGCAACGTCTACGTGGAGGGCAGCGTGATCAGCGACCGTGCGACGCGTAACTATCCCGTGGCCTATTCGCCGGGCGGCGGCACGCATGTGAACAACACGATGTTCATTCAGGACGAGACCGCGGGCCTGTGGATCGAGTTCGACGACGAGGCGGACAACCTCTACGACCTGAATCAGGTTGTGACGGTCCACATGTACGGACAGCATATCGAGCGCGACGTCTATACCAACGGACTGAAGATCGCTGGCCTTTCGTCGACGGCCGTGCAGAGCGCCGCGGCGGGAACGCCCGTCGAACCGGTCGTGATCGACGATCTGACCCGGCTGCCGGAGTACGAGAACCGCCTCGTGACGCTGCGAAACGTGGAATTCGCGCTGCCCTACGGCACGCTGGTCAACATCAACGAGGGGGTCACTTACCTGGGTATCAGGCAGGGTGCCGCCTACCAGGCGTCGGCGGACTACAACGACCTGACGATCGAGTACGGTCACTACCTGCGCGACGCGAAGGGCCATACGGCCAAGCTCTATACCACGTGGTCGTTCACCGAGCGGGCGCTTTCGATGATTCCCGAAGGAGCGGGCGACGTCACGGGCATCGTCAATAAACGCTACAAGTGCGACATGTACGACGGCCGCGACGAAATGCGCCGTCCCGTCGAGAGCTGGTGCGTGCGCATCCGCCGCGAGTCGGACGTCACGAACTTCGAGACCCCCGCCGCGAGCCGCCTTTCGAAGACCGTCATGCAGATCGGCCCGTGGACCGACAACAAGGGCGCCATGCAGACCGTCACGGCCTCCGTCGGACGGGGACAGCTGAAGCATTCGGTCGGCGTCGAAGTGCTCGGGTCGACCTCGGGCAACACGCAGCAGATGTATCTGGCGTGGGCCCACGCCCGCTGCGCCCCGGCGACGTGGGATGCGGAGAAGAGCCTCTGGCTTCCGGCCTACGGCAACACCAAGGGCGTGCAGTACATCGCCCTGATGGCCCAGGGGTGGTGGAAAAACACCGCGGCCGTCCACAGCGATACGGAGGGCTGTTGCTGGATTCTCTCGGACCTCACGACGAAGGGCTTCACGGGGCAGATTTCGCTCCAGTTCACGGCGTCGAGCAACACCTCCGGCCCGATGTACTTCCAGATGGAGTGGGCCGAGACGGACGATGCGAAGACGTGGACGCCGATCGGCAACGAATACGTGGCCTCGAACTGGCACAGCTGCATCGCGGCGCCCGAATACCTCTTCGTACTGCCCGACGAGCTGAAGGACCGCGAGGGTTTCTCGATCCGCCTGCGGGCGACGCGCCCGCGCAACGCCAGCGACACGGAGAACTCCGCTTCGGGAACCAGCCGCATAGGTGTCGTACGCATGTCGTGCCTCGATTTATAAACCGTAAAAATTCCGAACGATGAAAATATGGCAATATAAACTGAAAACGCTCTTCGTCCTGCTCGCGGGTTTCCTGCTCGCGGCAGGGTGCTCGGAGAGCGATCCCCGGGAGTTCGTGCAGCCCGAGCGGCTGGTGCGCAACCTCTACCTCGCGCCCGTGATGAGCGTGTACGCCGGGCAGAAGCTGACTCTGCAGGGCGCGGGGTTCGAGGCGGGCGACGTGGTTTCGTTCCGCTCCGCTGCCGCTGCGCTCGACATGCCTGTGAGCGACGTCACGGTCAAGACGGCCCGTGTGGTGATACCTGCGGGGATCGCCCGGGAAAGCTACGAGGTCTACGTGGTCCGCGGTGCGCAGGAACAATACGTCGCCTCGGTGAAGGTCTACCTTACCACCGATCAGGAGGTTCCCGACAAGGAGGGGATGAACCTCAAGGGTATCGTCTACTGCGGCGGCAAAGGCGTGCCGGGAGTCCGTGTGTCGGACGGTCTGCAAACGGTCGTCACCGATGCCGACGGCTACTACTGGATGCCGTCGCTCAAGACGCTGGGCTACGTCTTCATCACCATTCCGTCGGGTTACCTGCCCGCCGCGCTGGACAACGACATGATGGGCTTCTGGGCCGGGCTGACGGCCGGAGCGGAGACGTGCGAGACGCACAACTTCGAACTGGTGCGCGCCGATACCGAAAATCACGTCATGCTGTTGGGCGCCGACCTGCACCTGGCCGACAAGCAGAACGACCTGCGTAATTTCCGGAACGGCTTCCTCGCCGAGACGCAGGCTTTCGCCGACGCCAGTTCCGTGCCGGTCTTCTGCCTGATGGCGGGAGACATGACCTGGGACCGCTACTGGTACGACCGGAATTTCGGGCTTACGCATTACCGGCAGCTGCTCTCGCAGAGCGGCTACACCGTCCCCGTGTTCCACGCCATGGGCAACCACGACAACGATCCCTACGTGCAGGGCGACGCCCCGGGACAGCTTCCCTATTGCAAAACGCTGGGCCCGAACTACTATTCGTTCAATCTCGGGCAGGTGCACTACGTGGTGCTCGACGACATCGACTGGATCAACACGGGCGGCAAGGACGGTGTCCTGGGCAACCGCGACTACAACCGTGTCGTGTCGCTGGCGCAGATGGAGTGGCTGGCCGAGGACCTGGCCGCCGTCGGGGACAAGACGGCGCCGCTGGTGATCTGCCTGCACGTCCAGCTCCACGAGAATTACAACGCTTCGTTTGCCAATACGGTCAAGATGTCGAGCGCCACGGGCGGGACCGCGGCGCTGCTGAACGCCGTGAAGGAGTTCTCCGAGGTGCATTTCATGACAGGGCACACGCACCACAACGCCACGATGGTCATCAACGACCGGGTGATCGAGCACAACACGGCCGCCGTGTGCGAAACGTGGTGGTGGAGTTCCTACTTCTCCGACCGGGCCGTCTGTGTCGACGGGTCGCCCGCCGGCTACGGAATCTATACCGTCAACGCGACCGACGTGAAGTGGAGTTACAAGGGTATCGGCGAACCGGCCGGCTATCAGTTCCGCACCTACGACATGAACACCGTGAAGAAGCACCTCGACAACAACGTCTACAAATCCTACCTCAAGCAGTACTCCAGCCGCAGGAACGACGGCGACGATTACGGAACGGTGGGCGAGAACGTGGTGTATGTCAACGTCTGGAACTACGATCCCGCGTGGACGGTCGAGGTGAAGGAGAACGGCGTGCCGCTGCCGGTGACGCGCGTCTTCGACCGCGACCCGCTGCACACGATCACCTTCGACATCCCCCGCGTGGAGGCGAAATACGAGGCCAACTCCGACTGGGCGTCGTGCTGTTCGTCGCACATGTTCAGCGCGACCGCCTCGTCGGCCTCGTCGGAACTCGAAATCACCGTCACCGATCGTTTCGGCAACGTTTACTCCGAGCGGATGCAGCGTCCGAAAGCCTATGTGAAGAGCATGAAATAACCTGAAAAACGAAGACCATGAAAAAATACGGATTATGGCTGCCGGTACTCGCGGCATTATTCGCGGGGGCCTGCAGTACGGACGAAACCCGGGAGGGGACCCTCGCGCTCAACGCCACCTCGGTCAGCGCCAACAAGCGCGGAATGACCTACGAGGGCGGCGACGTTACGTTCGAGGTCATGTCGAACGTCTACTGGGTGATCAACCTCGACGAGCAGACCGACTGGCTGACCGTCACGCCCCGTGCGGCTTACGGCAACCAGACGGTGAAGGTCACCGCAGCCCTCAATGCGGGGGCGCGGCGCTCGGCGACGCTGCATTTCGACTCGCTGGACGGCGTTACCGCACAGATCGAGGTAACGCAGGGGGCGTATGACGAACTGATCCGCTACGTCCGCACCGGGGCCGGGAACTCGGCTGTTGCGGAGCCGGTCGCCGTGGGCGGCTATGCGGCCTGGGAGGCCGACGGCGTCGGAACCACGGCTGTCGGGTTCTCCGGGGTGAACGCCTTCGTGTCGGCCGACAGCCCTTCGTCGGGCTACGACGGGGCTTCGGGCGGCAACAATGTCCTGCTGGACGTTCCGGCGGCTCCCGAAGCGGGGGGTGTGGCCGTCGTGCCGTCGTTTTCGGTCGATGGCGTGGCCACAAAAGGAGACGCCTATTTCCGGCTGAAGATCGGCGTGCTGGCTCCCGACGGCGACCTTCAGCCCGAACGGTTCCGGGTGCTGATCGGCAACGGCGGTGACGAACGGGTTCCTCTGCAATACGAAGTGACCGACGGCACGGGTGCGTGGCGGGAGGTGCAGGCGCGTTTCCGGGTCGGCGAAGATACCCCCACGCTCGATTTTCGGATCGAGGCTCCGGCGGGCGGCTGCCGGATCGACGATTTCCGGCTTTATGAGGGCAATGTCGGCGAAGGCGAGGAGGTCGTTTTCCAGGTCGGCGGCGACGACGGCGAGGAGCCTGGCCACCTCTATTTCGGCGACGATTTCTCGTGGGTGACCGACGTGTACGGCGGAACCGACTACATCGGGACCTATCCCACGCCGCTGACGGCCGAAACCTACTGGAACGGCATAACCGTAGCCAGCCACGGGCAGGAGGCCTACGACGCTCTCGTCGGCTCGGGCTGGAAAACCGATGACAACAAGCTCAAGGAGCGCGTTTACCTGCGCATCGGCTATGTGAAGATGGGCCGCGGTTCCAATGCGGCGGGCTGCGGCGGAGGCTTGGTGACGCCCGCGCTGGACATCAAGAAGAATTGCGCCTCGACGCTCAAGGTCTCCTTCAAGTGCTGCATCTATGTAGCCGCCAACGGTAAGTGGGACCCCTCGACCATGCAGGTCCGCGTGATCGGTCCGGGCACGATCAACGACGACGTGTCGACCGGGAAAGTCTTTGTCATGCAGACCGAACGGCCGGTCGAGTGGGAGGAGAAAACGCTGCTCGTCTACGGCGCGACCAATGCCACGCAGCTGGTCTTCGAATCGGTCGAGGAGACCAAGGCCAACCGCTGGTTCCTGGACGACGTGCAGATCGTCAAGGCCGGTCCCGACGACCAGCCTTCCGTCGAACTGATGCCGCTGCCGGCCCCCGTGGTGACGTTCGACCGGGCTGCCGCCACCGAGAGTTCCGTGCGGTTTACGTGGACCGGAGTCGCCGACGCCGCGGAGTACGAATATTCCTACACCTGTCTCAACTGCGGCGAGGTGGTCGCTTCGCGCAGCGGCAGGACCCCCGATACGTCGGTCGGGTTCTCCGGACTGGAGGCCGGGACCTCCGCACGCCTCATGGTGCGTGCCCTGCCGGCCGAGGGCGACAAGACCTACAAGGAGTCGCCCTGGAGCGAACCCGCCGAGGGAGAGGTGGAGTCGTCGGGAGGCGGTCTGCCCCGGCTGGCGACGCCCTCCGGCGTGACGGTCTCGGCCAACAGCGCCTACGGGTTCGAGGCCGCGTGGAACGAAGTGCCCGATGCCACGGACTACACTTATTTCGTGGAATTGCCCAACGGACGAACCGTCGCCACGGGCAAGACGTGGGAGCCTCATGTGCATGTCGGCGGACTGGCCGGAAAGAGCCTGGGGAATTACCCCTATTTCAACTTCCGCGTGGTGGCCAACCACATGAACTACAACAGTTCGAAGGAGGAGATTCCGCAGACCTTCCTTTCGTCGGAGTCCTCCGAAGCAGTCCGGGCCGACGTCGTGCCGTCGTCGTCCACGGTCTATTTCCAGGACGATTTCTCCTGGGCCGACCCCTGGAGCGGCAGCGAACTGCTGGCGACCAACACCGACTGGATCAATACCTATTGCACGGTCGACAAAATGATCCGCTTCGACCTGCTGAAAAACGAGGGGACCGTGTCCCTCAACGGCTGGGATTACGACGCCACCGACAAGAGCGTCTACACCCGTCCGGGTTATATCCACCTCAATTCGTCGTCGGCATTGGGCCGGCTGATCTCTCCTGCGCTCACGGACATCGCCGGTACGGACGACGTGAAGGTCAGCTTCGACGCCACCTATTTCTTTCAGTATTTCTCCGGTGCTGCCGATACGAACAGAACGCTGACGGTCAGCATCCAGGGGGCGGGAAGCATCGAGGGCGCCCAGAACGGAGTCCTCTCGTTCCCGCTGTCGCGCGGCAACGCCTGGGAGGGATTCTCCTTCACCGTCACGGGGGCCGATGCCACGACCCGCTTCGTGTTCGCCCCGGCAACCAAAAGCAAAAACCGCGTGCAGTTCGATAACTTCCGCGCTGAATCGTTAACCCGTTAATCGTTAGAACCGATGAAAAAAATGAAACTGTTCCTGCTGGTCCTCATGTTCTGCGCGGCGCTGCCGTCGCAGGCGTGGGACCGCACGCGCCACGATGCTATCGCCTACATCGCCGAATGCAACCTGACGCCCCGGGCGAAAAAGAACATCGCCCGCTACCTCGAACATTCGATCGTCTACTACGCTTCGTGGATGGACAAGTACCGCAGCACGCCCGAATTCCGCGACGTCGAGCACGTGAGCTACGTGGATGCCGACATGCAGCTGGTCGACACGCTGCGCAAGGGAAAGACCAACTGTGTCGTGGAGCTGATGCGCGCCGTAGACCGGCTGAAGGACTACCGGAACATGAGCGACTCGCTCGTGCGGCTGAACCTGATGTATGTCATTCACATCGTGGGCGACATGCACTGCCCCTCGCACGTCAAGTATCCCGGCTGCAAGAGCGGCCGTGCGGACCTCAACGGGAAAAAGATGTCCTACCATGCGATGTGGGACTGGGGCGTGCTGGACGGTGCACACGGCTGGAGTTACAGCGAGTACCGACTGCTGCTGGATACCTTCTCCAAACGTGAAAAGGCTGCGATGGCCAAGGGTACGCCCCGCGAGTGGCTGCACGAGACGGCCGTCGCCTGCCGGGTGATCTACGACTGGCAGCGGGCCGACGAGACCTACGACAAGCAGTTCGTGATGGACACCTACCTGCTGCCCGAACGCCAGCTGATCCTGGCGTCGTACCGTCTGGCCGCCGTGCTCAACGATCTGTTCGGTTAGTGAGAGCCTCCGGGGATAAAAAAACAGCAGGGAATCTCACGATTGCCTGCTGCCCCCAGGAGGTTGCCCTCCTAAAACTACTAACCCAAACTTAAATAAATGAAGAAACCTCACTGCGGTTGCTGTGCCGCAGTTGACTGAAATAAGTACAAAGCGCGTGCCAAAGTCGCGCGCCGTCCGCCGGAGAAGGGCGCATCGTGGCCGGAACGCCCCGCGGCGCTGAACCGCGGGGCGCGTTCGGCGGAAATATTCCGCCGAATCGCTCGCTTCCTGCCGATAAAAGCGTACCTTTGCCGTGCAATGGTTTCCCCGTGGAGGGGGATTAAAAGGGAATGCCGTGTGAATCGGCAACAGTTCCCGCTGCTGTGAGTCCCGCCCGAAAGGGCTTTTTCGTTGCGGCATTCTTGAGCCACTGGTCCTCGGACCGGGAAGGCGCCGCTCCGGGGGACAAGTCAGAAGACCTGCCTTGCGCGATAGGGTGTTTGCTCCTGCGGAGAAAGGGAGTGCCTGAAGTCGTCGCCGGCGGTTTTTCCGTACGTCCTTATTTGCTTCGGCCCTCTTTTTCCTGTTGCTGCGAACCTCTTCGGACAGACTTTTTTACGGTCGGATGAGGAAGTCGTCGCCATGCTTTGCCGGGTGGTCATGCCTGTTTTTGCCTGTGCGGTATTCTCCGTGAAGTCTGTCCGTTACGGACGGGACAGAACAGATGGAACCATTAACTAAAAAACGAAGCATGATGAAAAAATTACTTGTGATCTGCACCTGGGCGCCGTAGGTGCGACCGCAGGCGGTACGGACGCTTACGGCATGTATTACCAGTGGGGGCGTAAGGACCCGTTCTACGGGGGCGAGAAAACGGAAACTTCGGCCAATGCGTTTCTCGAGGCGAAGAACGGCACGGCGGTGAATCCCGCTTATCCGGCGCTGGGATGGAATTTCAGCAAGAGTGCGACGACGACCGACGGGGCTGCCGCCAATCCCATGACGTTCTACAACAATAAGGTCGGAACCGGCTACAACTGGCTCGCGTCGCCGAACGCGACATTGTGGGGTGAGACCAAAACGCTCAACGACCCCTGCCCTCCGGGGTACAGGGTTCCTGAAACCGGTGCATGGGAGGATCTGATTGCAGGCCGCCAGTATATCGACGGCGTTTCGGTATGGGACGGAACGAATTGCGGTATGACCTACGCCCACGGGGGACGGACGGCCTGGTATCCGGCGCAGGGCTATCGCAATTACAGTTCGGGCGCCATCGTGGGCCTGCGCAGTTCGACCGGCGGTTCGGGGGCTTACTGGTCGGTGGAAGCCTCTTCGGTCAAATCCTATTACCTCTTCTTCCGCAGCAAACTGTCGAGCAGCGGTTCGATCAATAATGAGCTGGACAAGGAGCGTTCCTATGGCTATACGGTGCGTTGCTGCAAGGAGTAACGATCCGTTTGGAATGAATAGAGGCAGGACACTTTCGGGTCCTGCCTTTGTTTTCGATGCCGGTTCCGGTCTACCGGAACACGCCCGTGTAGGTCGAGGGCGAGAGGGCGCGCAACTCCTCCTTGACCGATTCGGCGACGTCGAGCGTTTCGATGAATGCCGCGATCGACTCGCGGGTGATGTGGGCGTTGGTCCGCGTCAGGGCCTTCAAAGCCTCGTAGGGCTTCGGGAAACCCTCGCGGCGCAGGATGGTCTGGATGCCTTCGGCCACCACGGCCCAGTTGTTCTCCAGGTCGCGCGCCAGCGCCTCGGGGTTGAGGATCACCTTGTTCAGTCCCTTGAGCAGCGATTTGAGGGCGATCACCGCATGGGCCATCGGCACGCCGATGTTACGCAGCACGGTCGAGTCCGTCAGGTCGCGCTGGAGGCGCGAAACGGGCAGCTTCGAGGCGAGGTGCTCGAAAACGGCGTTGGCGATGCCGAAATTGCCCTCGGCGTTTTCGAAGTCGATGGGGTTGACCTTGTGGGGCATGGCGCTCGACCCGACCTCCCCGGCCTTGATCTGCTGTTTGAAGTACTCCATCGAAATATAGGTCCACATGTCCCGCGAGAGGTCGATGAGGATGGTGTCGATGCGCTTCATGTTGTCGAAGATGGCGGCCAGGTTGTCGTAGTGTTCGATCTGCGTGGTGTACTGCGAGCGGCAAAGCCCCAGCGTCTCGTTCACGAACCGGTTGGCGAAAGCCACCCAGTCGATGGCGGGGTAGGCTGCCCGGTGGGCGTTGAAGTTGCCCGTGGCGCCGCCGAACTTGGCCGGAACGGCGATGTCGTGGAGCATGACCGACTGCTTTTCGAGCCGCTCGACGAATACCGAAAACTCTTTGCCCAGCGAGGTCGGCGAGGCGGGCTGCCCGTGCGTGCGCGCCAGCATCGGAACCTCGCGCCACTGTTCGGCGAACGACGCCAAGGTATCGCGGACCTCCTCGACGACGGGGTAGTAGACGCCCGTCATCGCCTCCTTGAGCGAAAGCGGAATGGCCGTGTTGTTGATGTCCTGCGACGTGAGGCCGAAATGCACGAACTCCTTGTAGCCGGCCAGCCCCAGGGTGTCCATTTTCTCCTTGATGATGTACTCGATGGCCTTTACGTCGTGGTTGGTCACCGACTCGATCTCCTTCACGCGCTGGGCGTCGGCGGCCGAGAAATCGAGGTACAGGGCGCGCAGGGCGGCGAATTTCGAGCGGTCGATGCCGGCCAGCTGCGGCAGCGGCAGTTCGCACAAGGCGATGAAGTATTCCACTTCGACGCGGATGCGGTAGCGGATGAGGGCCTGCTCCGAAAAATAATCGGCTAATTTCTCCGTTTTATTACGGTAACGCCCGTCGACGGGCGAGATGGCGGTGAGGGGAGTTAACATGTGGGATTGTGATTTGTTTTTCGTTTCCAGACGCCAAATTTACGACATTTAATTGAAATACGCATAATTTTCCATACCTTTGTGGAGATGTAAACCGAAATCGGAATGAATTTCATACTGGCAATCATCGACTCCCTGGCGGGCTTCGTGCAGCGCAACCCGCTGACGACGCTCCTCATCGTCATACTGGCGCTCGGCGCCCCCGCGTTGCTCAAGGGCATCGCGCTGTTTATCTTGTATTTTCTTATGGGACTTATTATTTTGGTCGTCGTGCTGATGCTGGCTTTCCGCTGGCGGATCTACAAGGTCCGCAAGCAGATGGAGCAGCAGTTCGGCGAAGGCTTCGGACAGCAGTCCGGACCGAAGGGCTTCGGCGGTTTCGGCTCGCCCTTTGCAGAGCAGCCGCGCAAGGCGCGCGAAGGCGAAGTGAAGGTGCACAAAACCCCGGCAACGCCCGAGAAGCGCGTGTCGAAGGACGTGGGCGACTACGTCGATTTCGAAGAGGAGAAGCAGTAGCATGTTGAAGATTTTCGAACTCATAGGGCGCTATTTCATGCTGATGGGAAAGGTCTTTTCCCGTCCGGAGAAGGCTGCCATCTACCGCCGGCGGATCATCTTCGAAATGGAGTCGCTCGGCATCAACTCGATCGGCCTGACGGCCATCATCTCGGTCTTCATCGGCGCGGTCATCACGCTGCAGATGTGCATCAACCTCGATTCGCCGTTCATCCCCCGTTCGCTGGTGGGCTATGCCACGCGCGAGACGATGATCCTGGAATTCTCGTCGGCGGTCGTGGCGCTGATTCTCGCCGGAAAGGTCGGCTCGTCGATCGCCTCGGAGATCGGAACCATGCGCATCACCGAACAGATCGACGCGCTCGAAATCATGGGCGTCAACTCCGCCTCGTATCTCATCCTCCCGAAGATCGTTGCCGCGATGGTCTTCTTCCCCTTCCTGACGATCCTCTCGATCCTGATCGGCATCCTGGGCGGATACCTCATCGCCGCCGCGACGGGCATCATGATCCCCGCCGACTACGTCGACGGCCTGCTGATGGATTTCAAGCCCTATTCGATCACCTACACGCTGATCAAGACCGTCTTCTTCGCCTACATCATCACCTCGATCTCGGCCTTCTACGGCTACAACGCCCGGGGCAACTCGCTGGAGGTCGGTACGGCCTCGACGCGCGCCGTGGTGGCCAGCTGCGTGGTGATTCTGCTTTTCGACCTGATCCTGACACAAGTCCTGCTCATATGATACGCGCCGAACATATCGTCAAGTCGTTCGACGGCCGGGTGGTGCTCGACGACATCTCGGTCGAATTCGAGACCGGAAAAACGAACCTCATCATCGGCCGCAGCGGCTCGGGGAAGACCGTGCTGCTCAAGACGCTGGTGGGGCTGCACGAACCCGATTCGGGCGACGTGTGGTACGACGAGGTGAACTTTTCGAAACTCGGTTTCCGGGAACGCAAGAGTATCCGCAAGGACATCGGCATGATTTTCCAGGGCGGGGCGCTGCTGGACTCCTCGACCGTCGTGGAGAACGTCAAGCTGCCGCTCGACCTCTTCACCTCGCAGAGCGAGCGGGAGAAGATGGAGCGCGTGAATTTCTGTCTCCAGCGCGTGCGGCTCGACGGGGCCAGCGAACTCTATCCGGCCGAACTGTCGGGCGGCATGATCAAGCGCGTGGCCATCGCCCGGGCCATCGTGATGAATCCCCGTTACCTGTTCTGCGACGAACCCAACTCGGGGCTCGATCCGCAGACCTCGATCGTCATCGACAACCTGATCCACGAGATCACCCAGGAGTACGGCATCACGACGATCATCAACACCCACGACATGAACTCCGTGATGGAGATCGGCGAGAAAATTGTATACATCCACGACGGCCGTAAATGGTGGGAGGGAACGAAGGACGACATCCTGCATGCGGACAACCGCGAACTGAACGATTTCGTCTTCGCTTCGGCCATGGCCAAACGCGCAAAAAAGGCTGCGCAGTAGACTTCCGCGGGGCTGTGCACCGGAAGACGGCGGCGGCTTCCGGCGAGAGGGGATGCGCCGGGAAACGGGTGCGTCCGCGGTTCGTAAAAAAATTTAATTTTTTATTTGCGTAAATTGTATAAAGTATGTACTTTTGTGCTGTTAAAAAAATAACGCAATTTTTTACTAACAAATAATTCAAATTATTATGGCAACTATTAAAATCGGTATCAACGGCTTCGGTCGTATCGGCCGTCTGGTGTTCCGTGCCGCTTGCACGAACGACAACATCGAAGTGGTGGGCATCAACGACCTGGTTCCCGTGGACTACATGGCTTACATGCTGAAGTACGACACGATGCACGGCCGCTTCGACGGTACGGTGGATTTCAACGTGGAGAAGAGCCAGCTGATCGTGAACGGCAAGGCTATCCGCGTAACCGCCGAGAAGGACCCCGCAAACCTGAAGTGGAACGAGGTGAACGCCGAGTACGTGGTAGAGTCGACGGGTCTGTTCCTCACCAAGGAGAAGGCCGAGGCTCATATCGCAGCCGGCGCCAAGTACGTCGTTATGTCGGCTCCCTCGAAGGACGACACCCCGATGTTCGTATGCGGCGTGAACACCGATACCTACAAGGGCCAGACGATCGTTTCGAACGCATCGTGCACCACCAACTGCCTTGCCCCCATCGCCAAGGTCCTGCACGACAAGTTCGGTATCACCGACGGTCTGATGACCACCGTTCACTCGACCACCGCAACGCAGAAGACCGTCGACGGTCCCTCGATGAAGGACTGGCGCGGCGGCCGTGCCGCTTCGGGCAACATTATCCCCTCGTCGACCGGTGCTGCAAAGGCCGTAGGCAAGGTGATTCCCGAGCTGAACGGTAAGCTGACCGGTATGTCGATGCGTGTTCCGACCCTCGACGTTTCGGTTGTCGACCTGACCGTAAACTTGGCCAAGCCCGCCAAGTACGACGAGATCTGCGCTGCCATGAAGGAGGCTTCGGAAGGCGAACTGAAAGGCATTCTGGGTTACACCGAGGAGGCTGTCGTTTCGTCGGACTTCCTGGGCGACGCCCGCACGTCGATCTTCGACAAGGCTGCCGGTATCGCACTGACGGATACCTTCGTGAAGGTCGTTTCGTGGTACGACAACGAGTGGGGCTACTCGAACAAGGTCCTCATGCTGATCGAGAAGATGGCCGCTTTCAACAACAAATAGTCGAAAGCCATCCGATAGAGAAAGAGGGAGCCAGCGATGGTTCCCTCTTTTCGTTATATTGGTTTCCGGATTGGCCGGAAGGCTATTTTTTCGAATCGACCCGCATTTCGACCGAGGCGCCCGACCATTGGTTGATCGCCCGCTTTTCGGTGCGCAGACGGCGTCCGGCATAGGAAATCCTCACCTCGATTCCGAAGGGCTTGTTCGCGTCGATTTCGTTGCCCGCGGGCAGCGTGTGGGGAATTATATATAGGTAGAGCACGAGGTGGTCGCACTGCATGGTTTGCAGCGTGGCCGTGCGGTCCGCCGCGACGCCTGCGGGGCGTTCGGGGAGGTTCGAGCCGGCGTCGGCCACGGTTGATGCCGACGAGGCGAATCCGATGCGCCGGCCGGCGTCGTCGAAGCAGCCGCACATCAGCGCTACGTTGTACCGCCACCACCCTTCGTAGCGGCTCGTGACTTCGATTGTAAATCCTTTTTCGTCCATGTTCTGCCGGGGCCGCGCGGGCCGGATGCGGCGCCGGATCGGTTCGGCAGGCCGCGCGCGGACTATTTTTCCGTAAAAATAATACAACTGTCGTGCAACGCCAAATTTATTTGCACCCCGCCGGTCCGGGAGTGCTAAAACTCGTGGTTTTCTTTGCAAATGTCTTATTTTTTCGTAACTTTGCGCACTAAATGTGCTTAAATGGAGGTAGCTCAACGATATTCGATTGCCTGGAAAGGGTTGAAAAACGGTCGTCACGACTTCCGTTTCGAGGTCGACGGGTCGTTGTTCGAAGCCTTCGAAAGCACGGAGATCAAGGACGGACGGTGTGAGGTCTCGGTCGGTATGGACCGCTCGGAGAAGCAGCTCACGCTCGATGTCGGGATCACGGGCTATGTCGTCGTCGAATGCGACCGCTGCCTGGAGGATTGCCGCGTGCCCATTGATTTCGAGGGGCAGCTGGTGGTGAAATTCTCCGACGAGGTGCACGAATACGACGGCGAAGTGATGTGGATGCTGCCGGGTGAGGACCGCGTGGAACTCGCGCAGTACATCTACGAAAGCATCGTGCTGTCGCTGCCCTACCAGCGGGTGCATCCTGAGGGGGAGTGCAACCCCGAGATGCTCGAACGCTTCCGGATCGTTTCCGACCGGGAGTTCGCGTCGATCGAGACTGCGGCCGAAGGCGCCGGGGAGCACAACGACGGCGAATGGGCCAAGCTGGCCGCTCTGCGTGAGCGGATGGAGGCCGAAGGCGCGGACGGTGAAGACGGTGAAGAACCCGGCGGCGCGAAATAAACACGGAAAAGATACGTTTAAACTTATAAATTATATTTTAAAATGGCACATCCTAAACACAAAGTCTCGTCGACGCGACGCGATAAGCGCAGAACCAACTACAAGGCTACCGTTCCGACGGTGGTTACCTGCTCGAACTGCGGCGCAGCGGTGCTTTATCACCGAGTATGCCCCGAGTGCGGCTTCTATCGCGGAAAGCTCGCTATCGAGAAGAAAGCTGCCGAATAATTCCGGCGCTCAAAAGAGTGCATCCCCGCGGGGAGTGCCTCTTTTTTAATTTATGAAGGTTCCCTTCCGGGCGCCTGACCCCCGGTTGCGCATGTTCTCCGGGGCCGGGGCGGGAGCGGGACAAGATAACAACCAACACTCGTACGAGTATGATAAAGATTGGTGTAGATGCCATGGGCGGCGATTACGCACCCGAAGCGGCTGTCAAGGGAGCCGTCATGGCGCTCGATGCGATCGGGTCGGACAGCCGTGTCGTGCTGTTCGGCGATGAAGAGAAAATTAAGTCCGTGCTCGCTTCGGAGGGATGTCCCGCCGAGCGGTTCGGAATCGTTGCGACCACCGAGGTGATCGAGATGGGCGACCACCCGGCCAAGGCCTTCCAGGCCAAGGCGGATTCGAGCATCACGGTCGGGTTCGGCCATCTGGCCAAAGGTGCCATCGACGGATTTGCGAGCGCGGGTTCGACCGGCGCCATGATGGTCGGTTCGATGTATGCCGTCAAACCGATCGAGGGCGTGGTGCGTCCCACGATTTCGTCCATCGTTCCCACCGTCGCAGGGCGTCCTGCGCTGCTGCTGGACGTGGGCCTGAATGTGGACTGCAAGCCCGAGGTGCTGGCGCAGTACGGCCTGATCGGCTCGATTTACGCCGAGGCGGTGCTGGGCATCGAGCGTCCGCGTGTGGCGGTGCTCAACATCGGCGAGGAGGAGACCAAGGGCAACGCCCAGACCAAGGCTGCCTATGAACTGCTCCGGGAGGACGGGCGGATCAATTTCGTGGGCAACGTCGAGGCTTCGTACCTCTTCTCGGCCAAGGTCGCCGATGTGATCGTCTGCGACGGATTCGTCGGCAATACGGTTCTGAAAATGGCCGAGGGCCTCTACCGCATCAACATGGCCATGGGCTGCCGCAATGCCTTCTGGGACGCCATGAACTACGAAAACGTGGGCGGTACGCCCGTCCTGGGCGTCAACGCGCCCGTCATCATCGGTCACGGATGCTCTTCGCCCCAGGCGATCCGGAGCATGATTCTTTCGACCGAACAGGTCATCAAGGCCGATCTGACAGCGAAACTGCAACGTGCGTTTCAAAATTAACCAAAACACGAAAAGTCAAAGCTAATGGGTAAGATAACAGCAGCTATTACGGGTGTGGGACAGTACCTTCCGGAATATATCCTCACCAACGAAGAATTAAGCCGGATGGTCGACACCAACGACGAGTGGATCATGTCGCATACGGGTATCAAAACGCGGCATATCCTCAAGGGCGAAGGCGTCGGCAGTTCCTACATGGGCGCCCGCGCGGTCATCAATTTGTTGGATAAGACAGGGGTCGACCCCATGGAGATCGACGTGGTGATCTGCGCCACGGTGACCCCCGACATGTTCTTCCCCTCGACGGGTAACCTGATCGCCGACCAGGCGGGCTGCAAGAACGCCTTCGCGTTCGACGTTTCGGCAGCTTGCAGCGGCTTCCTGTTCGCCCTGACCACCGGTGCGAAGTTCATCGAGGCCGGCACGAGCAAGAAGGTCATCGTCGTGGGCGCCGACAAGATGTCGTCGATCGTCGACTATACCGACCGTTCTACCTGCCCGCTCTTCGGCGACGCCGCCGCCGCCGTGCTGCTGGAAGCCAATACCGAAGGTTTCGGAGTCGTGGATTCGATCCTGCGCTCCGACGGCTCGGGCGAGATGCAGCTCTACATGAAGGCGGGCGGTTCGCGCTTCCCGGCTTCGATCGAGACGGTGCAGAACAACTGGCATACGATCATGTGGGACGGTCACGCCGTATTCAAGGCCGCCGTTTCGAAGATGTCCGACGTCTCGGTGGAGATGATGGAGCGTCACAACCTCAAGGGCGACGACATCCGTTTCCTGGTTCCCCACCAGGCCAACCTGCGCATCATCGACGCCACGGCGCGCCGCATGGGCATCACGCAGGACAAGTGCATGATCAACATCGACCGCAACGGCAACACCACGGCCGCCACGATTCCTTCGTGTCTTTGCGACTACGAGAGCCAGTTGCGCAAGGGCGACAACCTCATTCTGTCGGCTTTCGGCGGCGGATATACCTGGGGTGCGACCTATGTGAAGTGGGCCTACGACGGCCTGAAGGCATAAGCGGGGCGATCCTCGGCGAAAGGCGGAAACGGATGTTTCCGCTTTTTTGTTCGTTTCCGCAGATTTTTTTTATCTTTGGAGCCGTAACGCCCCTTTTATCAGTCGGAGGGTTTTCCCGAGTCGGTCGTAATCCGGTTTTGCATCCATCCGACTTTTTGCTACCTTTGTCTGTCTAAACCGATTGCCGATGAACCGTCTGAACCGTATTTTCCACAACAAACAGATCAAGCTGTTTTGGTTCCTGCGGAGTTTCGGACGTTACATTACGCCGAAACGTTTGTTGCAGTCTCGCCTGGACCGGGTGCTTGCCGAAGCGGAGCGCCGTCCCGACTGGGAGTATATCTGCCGCCGGGCGGATTATTACAACAAACTCGCCCCCGGGACCGGAATTTCCCGCCCCGAAGGGCTGCGTCCGCTGGGCGACCACAAGTTCCGCCGGGGCGTTCAGACGGCCTATTTCTTCGATACGTACGAGTTCACCCGCTGGTTCAGCGACCGTCTGCTCTGGAATACCGTTCCCGGGGACGTGACAACGGTTCCCGACGTGCCGTCGATCGTCAAGAGCCGGCCCATTCGTGGCGACAATGCCAATTCGGTGCTGTTGAACCTCGACAAGGTGCGCCATTTCATCTTCCTGCGCGACGATATCCCGTTCCGTAAGAAACTGGACAAGGCGATTTTCCGGCTGGCGATCACGCGGCGTCCCCACCGCGAGCGTTTCATGCGCATGTATTTCGGTTCGGAGTGCTGCGATGCAGGCATCTCGACGCCCCGTCCCGAATATCCCGCGGAGTGGACCAAACCCCATATTTCGATGTACGACCACCTGAACTACAAGTTCATCCTGGCGATCGAGGGCTACGATGTGGCGACGAACCTCAAGTGGATCATGTCGTCCAACTCGCTGGCCGTGATGCCCCGCCCGACCTACGAGACGTGGTTCATGGAGGGCACGCTCATCCCCGATTACCATTACGTCGAGATCCGGCCCGACTATTCCGACCTCGAAGAGCGGATGCGCTACTACATCGAGCATCCGGCCGAGGCCGAGGCGATCATCGCGCATGCGCACGAATACGTCGCGCAGTTCCGCGACCGCCGGCGCGAGAAGATTATTTCACTGCTGGTGCTGCGCAACTATTTCCGGCGGACCGGGCAGTGCTGATCCCGCGTATTTCAGTTTCCTTTCGGATTCGGACTGTAATTTCGCCCCTCCCCGAGAAAAAGGAATATATTATGAAGATACTTATTGTCGAAGACGAACCCTCCCTGCGGGAGATCATGGTCCGGACACTGACCCGGGAGCACTACGTCGTCGAGCAGGCCGCCGATTACGCTGCGGCGCTCGACAAGATCGCCGCATACGATTACGACTGCATCCTGCTGGACATCATGCTGCCCGGCGGGAGCGGATTGCGGCTGCTCGAAGAGCTGAAGAAGCGTCGCAGCCCGGCTGCGGTGATCATTATTTCGGCCCGCGATTCCCTCGACGATAAGATCGAGGGACTGGAACTCGGGGCCGACGACTACCTCCCCAAGCCGTTCCACCTGGCGGAATTGAGCGCCCGCATCCGCAGCGTCCTGCGCCGACACCAGCGCGACGGGAACGAGAGTCTCGACGCGGGCAACGTGCGCCTGTGGCCCGACAGCCGCCGGGTCGAGGTGGCGGGCCGCGGGGTCGAACTGCTGCGCAAGGAGTACGATATCCTCCACTACTTCATGTCCCGCCCCAACCACACGGTCGACAAGACGGCGCTGGCCGAAGGGGTCTGGGGCGACCATATCGACCAGGCCGACAACTTCGATTTCGTCTATGCGCAGATGAAGAACCTGCGGCGCAAGCTCCACGACGCGGGTGCCGACATTGAGATCCGCGCCGTCTACGGCTTCGGCTATAAACTCGTACAGCCGTGAAACTGGTCTACCGCATCCTGCTGCACCTGTCGTGGGCGCTGTCGCTGCTTCTGGCTGCGTGGGCCGTGTTGTTTTACTTCACGCTGATCGACGAGATCAACGACGAGGTGGACGACGCGCTCGAAGCTCGTGCCGAAGTGATCGTCAAGCGGGTCCTGGCCGGGCGCGAACTTCCCGTCCCGGCGGACGAGGGCAACAACGGCTACTTTCTGCACGAGGTGTCGCCCCAATATGCTGCCGCACAGCACCACGAACGCTATTCCGACGAGGAGATTTTCATTCCCGAGCGCGACGACAAGGAGCCGGCCCGCGTGCTGCGCAAGGTGTTTCGCGACGGTGCGGGGCAATGGCGCGAACTGACGGTGATGACCCCGACCATCGAGAAGGACGACCTTCGCGAGGCGATCCTCGGCTGGATGGTCTGCCTCTATCTGTTCCTGCTGCTGATGATCCTGCTGGTTACGGTCGTCGTGCTCTACCGCACGATGCGGCCGTTGTACGCCCTGCTGCGGTGGCTCGACGGTTACACCGTGGGGGCGCGGAATGCGCCGCTTGCGGTCGAAACCTCCGTCACGGAGTTCCGGAAACTCAACGATGCCGCGCGCCGCTATGCCGAGCGTGCCGAGTCGTCGTTCGAGCGGCAGAAACAGTTCATCGGCAACGCCTCGCACGAGATGCAGACCCCGCTGGCGGTCTGCCGCAACCGGTTGGAAATGCTGGTCGACGACGCGCATGCGCTCACCGGGGAGCAGCTGGGCGAGATCGCCAAGGTGCAGCGGACGCTGGACTACCTCGTGCGGCTCAACCGTTCGCTGCTGTTGCTGTCGAAGATCGACAACGGCCAGTTTCCCGAGGCCGAAGAGGTCGACGTGAACGCGCTGGTGCGCCGCACGGCCGAGGACATGGAGGAGATTTACGCCTACCGCAGCATGCGCTTTGCGCTTGCGGACGAAGGGCCGCTCACGGCACGGATGAATCCGTCGCTGGCCGGGAGCGTGGTCGCCAACCTCCTGAAAAACGCCTTTGTCCACGGCGACGAGGGCGGCGAGGTGACGGTGTGCGTCGCTCCGCGGCGCCTCACGGTCTGCAACAGCGGCGCGGGCGGTCCGCTCGACGCCGGGCGCATCTTCGACCGGTTCTACCAGGGTGCGAAGAAGGAGGGTTCGACGGGGTTGGGCCTTGCCGTGGTCGATGCAGTCTGCCGTCTCTACGGGTTGAAGGTCTCCTATTTTTATAAGGAGGGGCGGCATTGCTTCACAGTCGATTTCCCGGCGTGAAAAAAATGCGGGAAATCCGATTTTTTCAGATTCGTTTCAGTTTCGGGCCGCAACTTTGTACCATGAAACTTAATTAAAACACTACGATTATGAAAAAGTTCACGATTCTTCTCGCTTCGCTGGCCGTCATGGCCTCTTCGGTTCCCGCTTTCGCCGGTAAAGACCGGATCATCGCCGTCGGCGAACTTCCCGCCGTTTCGCAGCAGTTCGTCCAGACCCACTTCAAGGGAGTCGAGGTCTCCTACGCCAAGGTCGACGAGGAGTTGTTCGACAAGGACTACAAGGTGGTCTTCGTCAACGGCTCGAAGGTCGAGTTCGCAAAGGACGGACAGTGGAAAGAGGTCGACTGCAAGTACGGCGAAGTCCCCGCAGCGGTCGTTCCGCAGCAGATCCGCGACTATGTCGCCAAGAATTTCGCAGGCCGCAAGATCGTCTCGATCGACCGCGACAAGCGCGACTGGGAGGTGAAACTCGACAACGGTCTCGACCTGAAGTTCGACCTTCAGTTCCGCCTGATCGAGATCGACGACTGATCCCCATCCGCCCGACGGATAACCGCGGCGCACGACCCACCCGGTCGTGCGCCGTTGTTTGGGCGGGTATAATGCCATGCTATCCGGCTATAAAATAATATGATGGCTATTTTGATACAAATCACCGGAAACTATTGTATATTTGTATCACACATACGATCACAAACCGCAAACTTAAAAACAATACCGTTATGTTGAGCAAGAAATTACACGAAGCGATGAACGCGCAGATCAATGCCGAACTCTGGTCGGCCTATCTCTATCTTTCGATGTCGATGGACGCCGAGGCCAAGGGGCTGAAAGGCGTTGCGAACTGGTTCTACGTTCAGTTCCAGGAGGAGCAGGACCATGCGCGCATCTTCATGAACTACATTCTTTCGCGCGACGCCGAGGTGAAGCTGCTTCCCATCGAGGAGGTGCGCACTGCGTGGGCTTCGCCGCTGGAGATGTTCCAGGACACGCTGGCCCATGAGAAGGAGGTCACGGCCATGATCAACAACCTGGCCGCCATCGCCGCCGAGGACAAGGATTACGCTTCGTCGAACATGCTCGTCTGGTTCGTCGACGAGCAGGTCGAGGAGGAGGAGTCGGCACGCGACATGATCACCGCCTGCGAGGCCGTCGAGGGCAACAAGTTCGGGCTGTACATGCTCGACAAGGAGCTGGCCGCCCGCACTTACACGCAGGCTTCGCCCCTGGCGAACGCAAACGCTTAAATCGAAGTTTTTGTCATAGTTTTTATTTTTAGTGGGTCCGGCTTCCGAAAGGGGGCCGGATTTTTCGTATATTTACCGAAAACCGGTTCGCTATGAAACGCTGTAAGATCACGATCCTCAAGACCATGCTCAACGAGGAGCTCGCCAAAGAGTATGCCGCTCCCGGATTCGACCGCTGCCCGATGATGCGCGAGGGGCAGGTTTTCTATGCCGACTACGCCAAGCCCGAAGGGTTCTGCGACGAGGCGTGGAAGGCCGTTTACCAATATGTCTTCGCCCTCTCGCACGGGGCCGGGAAGTTCTATTACGGGGACTGGATCGACAAGGAGGGAGTGGCCATCTGCTCGTGCAACGACGGGCTGCGGCCCGTGATTATGAAGATCGAACGCACCGACGAAGAGTCGACGATCTCCTACGACCCGGTCCGTTAACGGGTTTTGTAGTTTACTCCTGCCTTCCGGGCTTGGGAGTGCTGGTATCTGCGGGGGATGCGGTAAAGGCGCCCGTCCTTCAGGAGCCGCGCCCCGGTCTGGTGGAAGCAGAAAGGGATGTCCGCCGACACGCACTGTTCGCGCAGAGCAAGTACCCATGCATAGTCGCAGGGCCGGGCCTCGTTGCCTGATTCGCCGCCGGCCGAGACCTCCTCGATCCCGGACGTCAGGTATTGCATGATGTCGAGCGGTCCCAGCAACGGGGCGCAGATGACGATGCGGTGACGGATAGGTGTTTTCAGGAACAGCGGCAGCCGGTAGTCGGCCATCGCCTGATTCTCGACCGTGCAGCCGATGATGACGTTTTCGTATCCCTCGCCCCAGTCCGGCGGCAGTGCGGCCGCCAGCCGGTCGATGCGTTTGGTGAAAAACATGAACCGCAGGTCGTGGCGGATGCGCATCATCTCCCACGCCTCGGCGCGCCAGTCGTCGGCCTCCTCCAGCAGAAAATCCGATGTGAAACAGGTGTAGACCATCTCGCCCGCGGGGACTTTGAAACGTCCGTCGCGGCTGCGGCGTATCGGGCGGTCGAACATCGCCGTCTGGCGCACCTCACGGCTGTCCTTGTCGTGCCGGCTGTCCTGCCGGTAGACGTAGCAGTTGCGGCAGCCTTCGCTGATTTTGCAGCAGCCGTGCCAAGGGTTCCACGATATGGACATGGCTATCGGAGTTCCATGCGCAGGCGCACCATGTGGCGGCACTCCAGGCCGTTTTCGAAGATGGGAGCGGGATAGTGTTTGCGGAAATAATCTTCGTCGATGCCGCAGCGGACGAATCCGCAGCGTTCGTAGAGGGCGATCTGTCCCAAGCCGCAGTCGCCCGTGCCGATTTCGAGGAGACGGAATCCCGCCCGGCGGGCTGTATCGACGGCGTGGGCCAAAAGGGCCGTGGCGATGCCCTGACGCTGGCGGTCGGGCGTCACGGCGATGTTCACGACCTCGGCCGTGAAGGGCCGCGTGTGGATCAGCACGTACTGACCGACGATCCGTCCGTCGTCATAGGTGGCGTAGCAGGTTCCGCGGCCGATGTAGTCGGCCACCGAGGCTTCCGACTCGTCGGCCAGCAGCAGGAGTTCCCGCGACGGCGTGTCTGTCTTGTGAATTTCCATATCAGAAAAGGGATAGGGCGCCCTGCAAGGTCGCCAGTATGACGATGTAACGTGCGGTCTTGCCCGCGAGCATTGCTCCGCCCGTCAGCCAGACGTTGCTGCGCATCAGCCCCAGCACGATGGCGATGGCTTCGCCGATGGTGGGCAGGAAGGCGAAGAAGGCCATCAGCGCCCCGCGTCCGGAGAGGAATTTCCGCGCCCGGGCCAGCTGGCGCGTCGAGACCCCCAGCCGGGTGATCCACTCGGTTTTGCCGAGCGTGCCGATCCAGTAGCAAGTCATGCCGCCGAGCGTGTTGCCCAGCGATGCCGCGACGACACATCCCACGGGATCGAGTCCCATGCGCACCAGGACGACCATCACAGCCTCGGAGCTGAACGGCAGGACGCTCCCGGCGATGAGCGCCGAGAGAAAAAGGCCCCAATAGCCCCAGTCGATGAGAAATTCGGTGATCGCTTCCATACGTATCCGCGCGGACCTTTCGGCGGCCCGTGCAGACAAAGATAGCGATTTTTTCGGTTGTTACATCTCCCCGCCCCAGCCGCGGACGGTGCGGCTCTGCACGTCGACGCCCAGTTCGCGGGCCCGGGCGAGGATGCGCCGGGCAAGAGACGCCTTCCTGTCGTCGGGCGCGTAACGGAAATAGGCTTCCGCTGCGCGTACGTGCGCTGCGTCGACGAGCGGAAATTCGCGCGTTTCGGGGATTCCGAACGCCGATGCGGGAAGTTTGCGGCGTTCTTCGGCGGTGAGTCGGTCGGAAGTGTCGGTTTTTGCGGCCATGACGGTTCGGTTTTTTCTTTTCGGGGCGGCAAAATCCGGGCCAGGTGCCGGATGCGCCGTCCTCCCGGTTGGCCGTTCCGGGACCCTGTTCGCGCATTAACGGCCTCCGGGCGCATGTTGCAGCCATTCTGACAGATAATTGGAAAAAGTGCCTGCTATTTTTGGAATGTAGCAAAATATTTGCGTATCTTTGTGCGGGCTGAAAAGTTTTCATTTTGGACGAAAACAGATAGCTGCAACGAGCTGTTTGCAGGTGTAGTAGGACAAAACCGGCTTTTTAAGTGAATTATTAATGCCTAATTAGACGCATTATGAAAAAAATCTTCTCGATCTGTGCTATGTTTTCGGTGATCCTGTTTGGCGCCTGTACCGACGTCGACACCGCCGGGGAAACTCCCGAAGTCCCCGGAACACCGGAAGAACCCGTTGTGGCACCCGAAATTCCGGTCGTGCCGGCCGGTTTCGACTGGTCCACCGAAACGGGTGTGAACCTGACGCTCGAGTCGGGCGTCACGACCAATGTCTCGGTCTATTCGGAGGAGGACTGCCAGGATAATTCGCTGCTCCTCGAAGATGTGCTCCTCGAATCGGACGTGGCCCGCACGTTCCGCATGGCAGTCCCTGCCGGTGCGGAGAAACTCTATGTGAAATATCCCGCCGCGTCGGGTGCCGACGATGTCGTTGCGCTCGCCGTGAACGGTGCGGATGTGAATTATAAATTCCCGGTCGACGCCGTGAAATCCCGCTACGAAAAGGTTCCCGATTACCAGTACTACTACAACTCGGGCGTTATCATGGTAGAGGACATGTGGCCCGACTTCGCCGCTTCGGATGCCGACTTCAACGACCTCGTGGTGGAGTATGACCTCAAGACGGTCGAGTGCACCTCCCCGTCGCTGCTGCCGGCACACGGCTACAAGGAGGGTGTGATCGTCACGCTCGACATCCGCGGCGTGGGCAGCGGCCGCACCAGGAAGGCCGGTCTGCAACTGGATTTCGACACCTCGATCCTCCAGCCCGAGCACATCGAAAAGATCGTTTACGAAAAAGCGGGACAGGGTGTGATGACCGAGATCCGGGACAACCGTTTCACCATCGACGTGGACCTGACCCAGCCGGACAAGGTGCTGATCCTGTTCGACGGACTGGACAACCTGGTCCAGGGCAAGCATTATCAGACCGCCGAAGGCGACATCGAGGTCGGCAAGCCGATGATCCGCGCCTATGTCAAACTGTCGGGTGTTCCCGACCGTTCGAAACTCACCGGCGAGGCGAGCCGCGCGCAGGCCGAGGCTTTCCGCGACGTGGTCTCCTATCCCGAGAAGCACGATTTCTTCATGGTGCTCAAATCGGCTTACGGTTCGGCGGAGATTCACCAGAAAGGTTTCGCCCCGAGCTACCGTTACAAGAATTACGAGACCGACAGCAAGGGCCTGATGTCGAGCGTGCCCTATTGCAGCAAGGACAACGACGTATGGGTGCTGCGCCTTCCCGTCGGCACGCCCCACGTCTACGACCGCGTGAGCATCTTCTCGGCCTATCCCGACCTGAAGGAGTGGATCGAGAGCAACGGCCAGCGGAAACGCGGCTGGTACAAGAATTACGACCATTCGCTGGTTCCGCACTACTGGTAGCGGACGGTAACGGACAGAAAAGCCTGCATCTTTCGGTGCAGGCTTTTTTTGCGGCCGGGCGGCGGCTATCCGACGGTTATCCGACGACGGTGGCCACGATCCGTCGGCCTGCGGCGCGGTTGCGGAACTCGCAGAGGTAGATGCCCTGCCAGGTTCCCAGCCCCGGCCGTCCGCTGACGATCGGGATGGTGAGGCCGACACCCGTGAGGGTCGATTTGGCGTGCGCCGGCATGTCGTCGTCGCCCTCGGCGTTGTGCGTATAGTAACTTTCGCGTTCGCGGACCAGCCGGTCGAAGATCGCCGCGAGGTCCTGCTGTACGTCGGGATCGGCGTTTTCGTTGATCGAAAGTCCCGCCGAGGTGTGGCGGATGAAGAGGTGCAGCAGCCCCGCTTCGGGCAGCGGCGGCAGGTTGCGTACGATCTTGTCGGTGACGAGGTGGAAGCCCCGGCTGCGCGGGCGGAGCGTGAATTCGCGTTGGAGTACCATGTCGTCGGTTTTATCGGTTCAGCCGCCGGGCGATCAGGTTGTCGGCGGCATACCGCCCGGGACCGGCGATCCAGAGCAGCACGAAGACCGTGAGGTAGAGCATGGCCGGTTCGCGCGCGGCGAACGGGTCGCCCCCGTGGACCGAGAAGAAGGCGACGCACATGGTGAAAATCATCGGGACGAGCGCCAGCCGGTAGAGCGTTCCGGTGATGAATCCCAGCGCGCAGACCACCTCGGCGAAGATCGCCAGCACGAGCGACGTGCGGCTTCCGAGGCCCAGCGGGTCGGGGAACGTCGCCGAGAGCGTTGCGAAATGCTGCCATTTGGCGATGCCGTGGGTCATCATCAGCGCGCCGAAGACGATGCGGGCCGCCAGCAGCAGCCACGAAGTCCCGGCGCCGGAGGGCGTTGCGGGAAAGATCAGTCGGAGGATTGCGTTCATGTTTTTGTTCTGTTCGTAACGGATGCTGCAAATTTAATACCTTCGTTTGGTTCTCCCAAATCGATGGATTATCTTTACGTCCGTGAATTTCAACCGGTACATAACGGAGGCCGAATTTTCGGAACTCGCCGCCTTTATCCGCCGCGAGGGCGTCGTACGCCGTTTCGCCCGCGGCGAACGGCTCTCCGGGCAGGGTCTCCGCAACCACCGCTGCGGGCTGGTCGTGCAGGGGGCTTTCCGTTACGTGCATGCCGATGCCGCGGGAGAGGAGCATGTCGTGGGTTACGCCTTCGCCGGGGAATTTGTCGGCGACTATATCTCGATGCGCAACGATGTGCCGTCGCAGGTGACCATCGGGGCGATGTGCGGTGCCGAGACCCTGCTTGTTCCCGGCGAACGGCTCGAAGCCTTCTACCGCACCGATGCCGCCAGCGAACGGCTGGGCCGCACGCTGGCCGAACACATGCTGGCCGAGGTCTACGAACGCCTGCTGGACCGCTATGCCGCCTCGCCGCAGCAACGCTACGAGGCCCTGACGGAGCGTTGTCCCGACGTGTTGCAACTCGTTCCCCTGCGGGAGCTGGCCTCTTATCTGGGCGTGCGTCCCGAGACGCTGAGCCGCATCCGCCGCCGTGTCCGCTGATTTCTTGATCTGTGTCAACGCTTTTTCCGGGCGGACCCGTTAACTTTGTTTCCATGAAACGAGCGATTGTCATCGGGGCCACTTCCGGTATCGGCCGGGCGTTGGCCGAACGCCTTGCGGCCGAAGGATACCGGGTCGGCGTGACCGGGCGGCGCGAGGCGCTGCTGGAGGAACTGGCGGCCACCCGTCCGGACAGTTTTTGTTACGCCGCGGCCGACATCATGGACCCTGCCGCCGCCTGTGCGGCGCTGGAACGCCTCGCCGGAGAGCTGGGCGGCCTGGATTTGTGCGTGGTCAGCGCCGGAACCGGCGACCTGAATCCCGGACTGGACTATGCGCTGGAAGAACCGGCCATCCGAACCAACGTCGTGGGCTGGACCGCGGCGGTCGACTGGGCCTACGGCCGTTTCGAAGGGCAGGGCGGCGGCCATCTGGTCGTCATCACGTCGGTCGGGGGCCTGCGCGGCGGCGGTGCTGCTCCGGCTTACAACGCCTCGAAAGCCTATCAGATCAACTATGCCGAGGGCCTGCGGCAGCGGGCTGCGAAATCCGGACTGCCCCTCCCGGTGACCGACATCCGTCCGGGATTCGTCGCGACGGAGATGGCCAAGGGCGAGGGGCTGTTCTGGGTGATGCCCGTCGACCGGGCCGTGGAGGGGATCGTGCGGGCTATTCGCCGCCGCCGTAGCGTGGCGGTCGTCACGCGCCGCTGGCGGATCGTCGCGTGGCTGCTCCGGCACATGCCGGAGTGTATTTACCGTAAAATGGGATGATGATGAACGGATGGTTTCTGGCGGCCGGAGCGCTGCTCGCCGCCGCATTCTTCGTACATGTGTTTTCGGGCAACCGCTTCTACTCGGAGGCGCGCCCCGACGCGGCGACGGCCCCTTCACGGGCTTACGAGGCGTGGCTGATGGGCCGCTGCGGCTTTCAGATGATTTCCGTGGACCTGGCGCTGGCCGCGACGTTCGTGCTCCTGCTGGGAACGGGCGCCCTGCCGCGCAACTTCGCGCTCGAACTTCTGTTGCTGTTGGTGTTCGGCGGCTGATGCGTCTTCTGGCTGGTGGCGCTGCTGTGTGAAAAAGCCGGGGGACGCCGTTACCTCCGGCTGTGCCACTGGGCGCTGTTTCTCGTGCTGTTCGGTCTGGTGCTGGGCGGCATGCTCGGGTAAGCCTACTCCTCCTCTTCGTAATAGACTTTGTAGAATTTGCCCTTCTCGTCCTCGCCCTGCTCCAGCAGGTTGCGGTTGCCGTGGACGTAGATGTGGAAATTGCGGTCGAGCTTGATGACGCTCTTGTACGACCGCGCCTGCTTCCTGACGGCCGAATCCGAGATGCCGAATTCGTCTTCGATGCGGATGTCGCGGTCCTGCTCGTACTCCTGACGGAAGCGTGAGAAACTCTCCACGACCTCCGGCTGGCGGATCACCTTCTCCGAAAAATCGTCCATCGAAAAGCTCTCCTGCTCCTGGAAATACTTCATCGTCTCGTTGAGCATCTCGGCCTGGTCGGCCTTCGACACCTCGAACTCCTTCGAGAGGTGTTTCGTGACGTATTTTTTGCACATTGCCAGCGTGTTGTGCGTATTGTGGTAGTTGTCCTGCCGCTGGCGCACGCGCAGGAAATCGTCGATCCAGTAGCGAGCCTCGGTGCGGTTGGTGTTGTCGACGACGAAGACCGCGAATCCCTGTTCGCGTTCCGTGTTGAAAATGACGGCTCCCTTGTCCAGCCGTTTGATGTCGATGCCTTCGCGGGCCGCGATGTGCACGCCCCCGGTCTGCTGTTCGACGTCGAGGAACGTGTCGCGCGTCTCGGACTTGAACAACCCCAGCGCGTCGCAGCGTTCGCCGCCGAAACTGCAATCCGAAAAGTAGGCCGCATAAAATTCGCCGCTTTTGATCTGCGGGTGCATGCCGCTCTCGTAGAGGTGCTTGGCGAGGCTCACCGAATGTTCGAGGAGCGCCTCCGGGTCGTCGAAGATCCTGCATGCGAAGTTCCAGACCTCGTTGCACCCGAGGTCGGTCTCGTGGTAGAGGTTGTAGCACTCCTCGCTCTTGAAGCCGCCGAGGAAATAGGCCGTGAGCGTGCGCATCAGCCCTTCGTCGGCCACCTGCGCCGAGAGTTCGGGCGAGACCGTCAGGGGTTCGTCCTTCGATTTGTTGCCGACGACGTGTACGGCCAGCGCTTCGATGCGCGTATCTTCGGTGTATAGCATGTTCGGGATCGTTTAACGGACGGCAAAGATGCGCATTTTTTGCCTTCCGGGCAAGTCCTGCGGCCGATAAAAAGGCCGGAACCCCGTTGCGGAGTCCCGGCCTCGGCCGTGTGGCGCGGCTTATAGGCGGGTCGCGGGCGCGATCTTCAGGCGGAACGTGTAGTCGGCGTAGGGAACCCGGTATTCGGGCAGCGGCAGCGCGCCCCACGAGTTGACGCACGCCAGTCCGTACTGCACCTTGTCGAGGCATACCGACACGCACTTCTGCTTTTCGACCTCGGGCGAATGCCCCTGCCGTTTTGCCGGGCCTTCGTCGAGCGACTCCTGCGAGTAGTGGAGCGCCGAGGCGGAGAACGGAGCGTCGGAGGTCACCGTGAGGCCCCGTCCGCCGATGTCCGCGAGGTGCCACCAGCGCAGGTCGCTCTTCGTGCCGGTCTCCTGCGGGCGGATGTAGGGGTAGAACTGCTCGTCGACGCTCTGGCGGTAGAGTCCCACGAAGGCCGACGATTTGCGGTCGGCGTAGTTCTCGCCCGGGCCGCGGCCGTAGTATTGCAGGCGGTCGAACGCCTCGGGCATCTCGAAGCGCATGCCGAAGCGGAACATGTCGGGAACTTCGGCCCCCGGCGTGGCGTGCAGCGACTGTGCGATCGTGACGGCACCCGTGTTGTCGACGGCGTATTCGATCTCCAGCGCGGCCTGCACCCCGGGCATCTCATAGCCGGCCTTCACCGTGACGATGCCGTCGGCCTCCGCGTGGGTGAGGGCCTTGAGTTTCATTTCCGGTTGTTTCCAGACGGCCATTTTGTGTTGCAGGCCGGCGCCGAAGTCGTTGTCGGTCGGCGCGCGCCAGAAGTTGGGACGCAGCGTGGAGCCGTCGGCCAGCAGGTCGAGTCCGCGGGCCTCGTAGCGGGTGATGAAGCCCGTCTTGCGGCTGAAGTCGAGCCGTACGCCGTTGCCCGTGACGATCAGGTAGTCGGCATGGTTGTCGGCAACGGCGAGCCGCTCCCCTTCGGCTGCGGATTTCGCCGCGGGGGCTGCGAAGGCGTATTCGCGGATCGGCAGCTGGGCGCGCGCCGCGGTGTGGCCCGCGGGCAGGATGCCTTCGGCCGTCTTGAGCTTGTAGGCCACGTCGAGCAGCAGTTCGCCCGCGGCGGGCAGCGTGGCCGGATCGTAGGGGAGCGCGATGCGCACGCGCTGCTGCGGCGCGGCTTTCAGTCCGTCGACGACGCCCCGGCGGAGGGGCGTCCCGTCGCAGAGCACTTCCCAATGGAGGTCGTAGTTTTCGAGGCCGCGGAAGAAGTTTTCGTTGAGGACCTCGACCGTATTCTTCGCGTCGCCGGCCCACGTCGTCCAGACCGACTGGTAGTAGTAGCGCACCTCCTCCATGTGGGGGTTCGGAATGCGGTCGGGACCGATCAGGCCGTTGTCGCAGAAGTTCTGGTCCGAGGGGTCGTAGGGGTTCCAGTCGCCTCCGTAGCCGTAGACCGTCACGCCGCCGCGGCCCTTCTTGCGCAGCGACTGGTCCACGAAATCCCAGATGAATCCGCCCTGGTATCCGGGTTCGCGGCGGATCAGCTCCCAGTACTCCCTGAATCCGCCCATCGAGTTGCCCATGGCATGGGCGTATTCGCACTGGATCAGCGGTTTGGCGGGATTTTCGGCGAGGTATTTCTCACACCGCTCGTAGCCCCAGTACATCGGGCAGATGATGTCCGTGTTGCGGCTGCCGGGCGAATAGACGGCCCGTTCGTGGTGAATCGGCCGCGAGGGGTCGTAAGCCTTGATCCAGTCGTAGCAGGCACTGAAATTAGGTCCGTCGCCCGCCTCGTTGCCCAGCGACCAGATGATGACCGACGGATGGTTGATGCTGCGTCGCACGTTGCGTTCGTTGCGTTCCAGGTGCGCCTTGGCGTAGAGCGGGTTCTTGGCCAGCGTCTTTTCGCCGTAACCCATGCCGTGCGACTCGATGTTGGCCTCGGCCACGACGTAGAGTCCGTATTGGTCGCAGAGCGAGTACCAGCGGGCGTCGTCGGGGTAGTGGCACGTGCGTACGGCGTTGATGTTGTTCTCCTTCATGATGCGGATGTCCTCCAGCATGCGCCCCTCGGAGACGTAATAGCCGTAGTCGGGGTCCATCTCGTGCCGGTTGGCGCCCTTGATCAGCACCGGCCGGCCGTTGACCAGCAGCTGTCCGCCCTCGATCTTCACGTCGCGGAATCCGATCCGGAGCGGAATGACCTCGATCACTTCGCCCGCCGGCGAACGGAGCGTCGCCGTCAGGCCGTACAGCGCGGGTGTCTCGGCGCTCCACAGCGTGACTTTCCCGGCGTCGAGCGTGCAACGCTCCTCGTCCTTCGTGACGCGCAGCTGCTGCGATGCCACGCTGCGGCCCTCCGCATCAGTGAGCGCCAGTTCGACGCTGCATCCCCGCGCCTGCTTGGGGAAGAAGGCTTTGACGGCTGCCGTTCCCGAGGTGTAGTCGGCCGAAGGCGCGGCGTTGACCTGAATGTCCGTAATTTGTCGTTTGTCGCGCGCGTAGAGGTAGCAGTCGCGGCCCACGCCCGAAAGGCGGAAGAAATCCTGGTCTTCGAGGTACGTGCCGTCGCACCAGCGGAAGACCTGGAACGCGATGAGGTTGCGCCCGGGTTTCACGTAGGGCGTCAGGTCGAACTCGGCCTCCAGCTTGCTGTCCTCGCTGTAACCCACATAGCGGCCGTTGACCCAGAGGTAGATGTTCGACGTCACCGATCCGAAATGCGCGACGATCTGCCTGCCGTTCCATGCCGCGGGGATGTCGATCGTACGGCGGTAGGAACCCACGTGGTTCTGCTCGACGGGAACATGCGGCGGATCGTTCTTGAACCAGCCCCGCCAGGCATAGCCGACGTTGAGGTAGACCGGATCGCCGTATCCGTTCAGCTCCCAGAGTCCCGGCACGGGCATGTCGCCCCAGCCTTTGTCGTTGAATCCGACGCGGAAAAAGTCCGTCGGACGCTGGTCGGCGTCGCACACCCAGTTGAATTTCCAGTTTCCGTTCAGCGTGACGAACCGCTCCGAGAGGGTCTTGTCGCCCGCCTGCGCGGCTTCCGGCGACTCGTACGCGAACCAGGAGCCGTGCATCGGCATCCGGTTCACGGCATTCACGCCGGCGTCCTGCCATTCGTCGTTCTGCGCGCCGGCCGTCAGCGCGGTCGCCGCGGCCAGCCAGCATAAGAGGATTTTCTTCATCGGTTATTCTGTTTTTAAGGTTTAGGCATAGTCTGCCGGGGCGGTTTTCGCTGCCGGACGTCCGGCGCGGCCCGATTGGGTAAATTTCGGAAAAATGCCGGGAAACTCCAAATATAGTGACTGAAAAACAGCGGTATTCGATCGGTTCCGCACATTTTTGCCGGAAGGGCCGCAGAGGGCGTGTTTTTCCGGGGTGAAGAAAAGCGTGATCCCGCCCGGAACCGGACGGGATCGCGCAGCATACCGGGCGACCGCTAAAGGTCGCGGTTGAGCAGTGTGTTTCCTTTGGCGTGCACGACCCGGAGGTTGAGCCGCTCCCCGGTCTTCTTCAGGATCATGACGGTTGCGTTCTCCTCTTTGTAGCCGCCGCCGATCACCACCGGGAAATTGTTCTCCGAAGCCCCTTTTTCGATCAGTTCGTACCGGTGCAGGTGGCCGTTCAGCGAAACGTCGAATCCGGCCGCCGCCAGGTGGGGCTGCCACAGCTCCTTGCAGGGATTGAATTTCGCGACGGCGTTTCCGTAGATGGGAATGTGGTGGATCAGTACCTTCCGCGCCGCGGCGGTGAATTCGGGTCCCGCGAGTTCCGTTTGCAGGAATTGCGCCTGGTCCTTGCGGTATTGCGTGAAGTCGTTCATGCCGTAATACACTTCGGTGCCGTCGGGCTTGTCCTCGCCGCAGTCCAGCAGGACGAAGCGCGTGCCGCCCATCGTGAATGCCGTATAGGAGTGTTCGCCCGCCTTGGAGAGGTAGTCCCACAGCACGACGGAGCAGGCGCCCCGGATCTCGTGGTTGCCGCGCATGAACACCGACGGGATGCAGTCGCTGCCGTACGATTTGCAGTATTCCGTGAGGACCTCGACGATCTCCGACTCCTTTTCCGGATCGTCGAAGCAGTCGCCGTTGAAAATCACGAGGTCGTACGGCTCGTTTCCGACGAGGCTCATCAGATGTCCGAACAGTCCGGTTTTCTTGTGTACGTCGTTGAAGACCAGAACCGTGTAGTCCTGGTCGCGCTCGTCCCACGTCGTGAAGGACGCCAACGGCATCCGGACCGTGTCGCCGAACTCCTTTTTGTAGCTGCCGTAGTGGAGTATCTGCTGCGAGCAGGCCCGGTAGTAGTATTTCGTGCCGGGGCGGAGGTCTTCCAGCCTGATCTTGTTGATCGTCCGGTTGGCGACCATCATGCCCTCGTCGTAACACCTCACGGGCTGCAACCGGTCGGGTTCGGTTCCGACCTCGACCCAGCTGCGGCAGGGGACGTTGGTGATCCACATGACCGTCATGGCGTCGGCGGCGGGGTTTTGCAGGTAGGCCGGCGTGCGGAAGACCTCTCCGGCGGCGGCCGGAGGGGTCGGGGGCATTGCGGATTCTTTTTCGCCGCAGGAGCCGTAGACAAAGCCGGAGAGGCTGAAAAACAGAAATAGGGGGATTGCTTTCATGTGCTTCGTTATTTTTGGAGTTTGGGTCGCGCGGCCTCTTTGTTCCAGACGACCTTATAGGGCGATCCGGGGGCGATTTTCACCTCGCGCCTGTGCATGTTTTCGACGCTGACCGTCCGGCCCAGGACTTCGCCGATGAACTCATTGCCGGAGATCGTCACGTTCCGGCAGGCATCGACCGTGATCCCGGCCTTGCGCGGATGCCACGGGCGGAAGTCGTAGCTCCGCTCGATGGTGTTGCCGCTGAAAGTCAGCCCGTCGACCGAGGTGGCGAACAGGATCGGATAGTCGGCCGAACAGAAATGGTTGTCCTCGATGCGGATGTTGCGGTGGAAGGGGCGTGACGGGTCGGGTTCCGGAATCTCGGGCAGGATCGAAATGACCGCTTCGGTGAACTGGTATCCGGACGATAGACACGAGGCGTCGAACCGGTTGCCGCGGATCAGCACGTTCCGGATGGCGCCGCTCTCGTACCAGTAGTTCGCGTCTCCGGCGATCAGGATGGCCGAACCGCTGGAGGCGAAGAAGTTGTTCTCGACGACGACCTTTCCCGGTGTGGAGATCAGCAGTCCCCGCGCGCGGTTGCTCAAAAAGCGGCAGTTGCGGATCTCCACGTCGGGCGTCCAGGTCCGGTTTTCCAGCGCCATGCCCGCCCGGATCGCGCGGGAGAAGGGTTTCTCGGTTTCGAGGATGAATTCCCGCTCGTTGAGTCTCGTAAACGATTTCGTCGCATTCTCCTCCTCGGTGCACATGGTTTTGTTGTCGATGAATCCGACCCTGTCGCCCGGGACGGCCCATCGCAGGCCGACGCTCATGGACTCCATGAACCGGCACTTCACCTCGGTCGGCGAGAGCACCTCGGTAATGCGCACGCAGGTTCCGTGGATGTTGATCGGGTCGTCCATCAGGTACTGCCATTCGCAGTCGTTCACGCGGATACGGCCTTTGCAGCCCATGGCGTGAATGCCGTCGTCATGGCCGCTGAAATAGCGTCCCTTGGCCTTGTTCGGCACGACGTCCACGTTGTCGAAATCGAGGTTTTCCGCATACTGGCAGAGGATTCCGAGTCCGGCCGTGTGGTGGATCGTGATGTCGCTCAGCGAGACGTTCCGGCTTTCGTTGATGAAGATGCCGGCGTGGTCCCGCTCGCCGTGCCGGAGCACCAGGATGTTGCCCACTTTCGGATAGCGTCTGAAACCGCCTTCCCGCCGGACCCTCACGACACCCGGAACTGGTTCCGTTGCCCGGTATTCGTTCCATTTGCTGCCCAGGGCGCGGTCGCCGTTCTGGATGACCCCGGTGTAGACGTCCAGCTCCATCATCCGCGTCACGGGGCTTTTCCAGCCTTCGCCGACGAAGACGAGCTTGCCGTTTTCGAGGATGTAGGGGTATTTGGCGGGGTCGATACGCAGGTCGAAATAGTCGGTCCCGATTCCGATGACCTCGCCCTGCCCCATCAGCGGGACGTCCCAGTCCACCGTGAAATTTTTCAGAACCGCATTGCTGCAATTATCGAGCGTGACGGGCTGGATGCGGTCGTGCATGATGAACTCCGACCCGCCGCCGTCGAGTGTGATCCCGTCCATTCCCTCGAAAAACACCGCCAGGCGTTTGGGGTTGATGTCCGTGGTGTTCGACTCGTGGTAATCGCGTTCGACGGCATGCTGGGGCCAGAAATCGTAGCGGCCTTCGGGGAAGTAGAGCACGCTTCCGGGTTTTTCCCTGCACCGTTTTACGGCTTCGTTGACGAACGGCGTGGCGTTGATCCGCGAACCGGGCCGAAGCCCCAGCTGCGTGATCCGGATCGTGTCGCCGGCCGGCGGCGCGGCGTTCGCCGACAAGGCCAGAAGCAACGACAGGGATATTGTTCCGATGTACTTCATTGTATTCGGGTTTTGGTTTTCATAAAATCAGGACGAGGGGTGCGCCCCGGGGCGTTGCATCCCCGGCGGACGCACCTCTTGTCTGAAAATCGGGTTTTTACCAGCCCGGATTCTGTACCAGGTTCCTGTTGCTGGAAATATTTTCCGCGTCGATCGGATAAAGATAGTGTTTTTGTTCGAATATCTTGGACGTCTCGATGGACGGCATGATCGTCAGGTAACTGTCGTACGGCTGTACGTTGGTCGTCGTGAAGCCCGTGGGGAAGCAGTTCCAGCGCTTCGACGGCTCGGCGAAAGTCAGGTGGGCGATTTTCCACCGCCGGGCGTCGAAATAGCGGTGTCCCTCGAACATCAGTTCGATCGTCCGCTCTTGGCGGATGATCTCCCGGTAGTCTTTGCCGGGAATGCCCTTCCACGCATCGTCGATGCGCGGCACGCCGACGCGGTCGCGGATGTCGTTCATGTATTGCAGGGCCTGCCCGGCGAGCGTCCCGTGGTATTCGACGTATGCCTCGGCGTAGTTCAGGTAGAGTTCCGTCATCCGGACGAGCGGCCATGCCCAGTCGATGCGTCCGGCGGAGACCGAATTGTTCGGGAAATAGGAGTTCGGATGCACGGTCTTTTTCACCAGATAGCCGTTGATCGTCTGCATGTCCCGGTTCGGGTCGTTGCCCATCGTCAGCTTCGTCGCGGGGTGCTTTTCGCCCATGCGCAGGTAGAGGGTCCAGTTGCCCCGCAGTTCGTAGTCATGCGCCCGGTCGTAGGCGATGTCGGCGTAGAAGCGGGTCTCGCGCCCGAGGTGCATCTTGGCCGTCCACTCCCCGTATTCGTCCTGAACGGGATCGTAGCGGTGCGGATAGTCGAACTCCGGGTCCTTGTCGATCGGAAGCCCGTTTTTGGTCAGGAAGGTCTCGACCATCCGGAACGAGGGCGAAACGCCGCCGTAGGGAACGCTCACGGAGTTGTTCGTAAGCCCGCGGATGGCATACATCTGCTGGCTGTTCACCGGCGAGCGGGAATCGACCCAGATCATGTCCGGATTGTCCGATATTTCGCGGGGAAGCGTCGTGACCATGTTCCGGGCCGTCTGATAGGCGACCTCCTCCGGCGTGAGCGACGTTCCTTCGGACTTGAACCGGAACAGCTTGTATCCCTCCTGCTCCGCGGCGGCTATCGCTTCCGCGGTCGCGTCGAGGGCCGCCTTCCATTTCTCCTTGTCGTAGGTCTGGCTGATGAGCTGCTCCCCGTTCTTGTTCCTGAAATCGGCGTAGTACTCCGAATTGCCGTTGAAAAGCGGGCTGGCGGCGTAGAGCAGCATCCGCGACTTGATGGCCAGGGCGGCGACGTAGTTGGCACGGCCCATGTCCAGCGCCGAGTAGGCCCGCGAGGCCTTCAGCTCGCCGGCCGCTTCGTCGAATTTCCTGGCGATCCAGCCTACGCATTCGTCGTAGGGACGCCGGGTCGGGTAGTAGACCTCCTCCGGAGCGTCGTTCGGGATGATTCCCTCGACGAGGCAGATGGGACCGTAGAGCCGCAGGAGCGAGTAGTGGAAATAGGCGACCAGGAATCTCGCCTCGGCTTTCCACCGCGCCTTTTCGCTGTCGCTGGCGTTGGGAACCCCGTCCACCATGTCGATGAAGGTGTAGCACTGGCGGATGCCTCCGTAGAGGTCGTAGGCGGCGCAGCGCGAGGGCTGTTTCTTGCTTTTGTGGTGCGACCAGTAGTTGTAGAGCGGCTCTGCGGCCGAGATCTGTCCCGTGTGGGCGGCTTTGGCCCAATGCCAGTCGGTGCCCCACTGGGACGTGAGGGCCACTTCGTCCCCGGCGCCCCACACCTGCGGCTCGCCGTTGAAGTCGTTCGAGGCGGGCAGGTAGCCGTAGCATCCGTACAGGAACTTCTCGGCGGAGGTCCGGTCCTCGAAAACCTCCTGGAGCGTACCTTTCTTTTCCGGTTCCAGGTCCAGGTAACTGCATCCGGCCAGCACGAGGCAAAGCGATAATAGGATATATTGCGGTTTCATAATTCTTCGGTCGTTAAAAGTTAAACTGCGCTCCGATGTTCACGATCTTCTGGAGCGGGTATCGGAGTCCGTTGCCCCGGTTGGCGCTGGACGACTCCGGCTTGTTGTCGTAACCGCCCAGTTCGGGGTCCCAATGTTTGAAGGGCGAGAACGTCAGCAGGTTGGCCCCCGAAAGGTAGACCCGCATCCACTTGAACGAGTAGCCGATTTCGAGGTTTTTCAGGCGCAGGAACGCGCCGTCGCGGAGCCAGTAGGAGGAGAGCACCTCCGTGTTGTCGCGGCCGTCGGTGTGAGAGAGGCGCGGATAGGCGGCCGCGGGGTTCGGGTTGCTCTCCGACCAGTAGTCCTTGGCGACGAACCCGAGCACGTTCTTGTGGTAGACGCCGAACGGGTGGATGTCGTTCATGTAGATCGACACCTTCGAGACGCCCTGGAAATAGACCGAGAAGTCCCACCGCTTGTATTTCGCCGAAAGCCCGAAGCCGTAGACGATCTGGGGAATGTACGGGTCGCCGATGTAGGTGCGGTCGTACTGGTCGATCTTCTTGTCGCCGTTCAGGTCCTTGTATTTGATGTCGCCCGGTCTGACGTTGGCCATCACGGCCGACTGGTCGGGGCTGCTGTCGATGTCGTCCTGGTCCTTGAAAAGCCCCAGTGCGACGTAAGCCGGCCCGATCCGGTTCATCGGACCGCCGCGCTCGTACTGGTAATCCCATTCGTAGTCGGGTTCGTCGCGGAAGATCAGCGTGTTTTTCGCGTAGGTGAACGTTCCCTTGAAGGTCAGCAGGAAATCGGGATTGAAGACATGGTTATATTCGAGCGAGAGGTCCACGCCCTGGTTCCGCGTCTTGCCCATGTTGGCGAACGGCGTGGCGCTGCCCATGCCGACCGTCGCGGGAACTGTCTGGCGGGTCAGCAGGATGCGTTCGCGGTTTTCGCGGAAGAAGTCTGCGATCAGCAGGAACCGGTTGTCGAACAGACCGATTTCCAGTCCGATATTCTTTTTCAGCGAGGTCTCCCACGTGGCGTAGGGGTTGCCGTAGCGGGTTATCACCGCGCCCTTCATCGAACTGTTGAACGCCGGGCCGAACGAGTAGCTCTTGCCGTCCATGGTCAGGTGCGTGTAGCCCTGGAAGCGTTCGCTGGTGAGCGAGTTGCCCACCAGACCGTAGGAACCGCGCACTTTCAGCAGGCTGACGACTTTGGTCAGCGGCTCGAAGAATTTCTCGTTCGAGAGGATGTAACCCAGGGCGATCGACGGGAAGAATCCGAACTTTTTCCCCTCGACGAAGTTGTCGCTGCCGTTGTAGGCGAAATTGAATTCGGTGTAGTAGCGTCTGTCGAAATTGTAGGTCAGGCGGCCCGCGATACCCTGGTTTCTCTCTCCCAGTGCGGCGTTGTAGTTGTTGCTCGCGGGATTGTTGCGGAAGTAGCCCCGTTGCAGGTAGATGAACTGGGCGTTCACGTCGTGCTTGCCGAACTGGCGCTGGTAGTTGAGCATGATGTTGGTGTTGGTGAGGCGGTCGCTGGAGTTCGAGTTCCGCGCCACGGCGGCGTTGCTGCCGTTGGTGTTGATCGAGCGCAGGTCGTAGGTGTAGCTGCCGTCGTCGTTCTTAACCAGCGTGTTGGGGTCGATCTCGAAGTAGAACGGCGAGATGTATTTGCCCGTCGAGGTGCTGTTGAAGACCTTGAGCGAGAATTGCCCCGTGATGGAAAGCCCCTTGGTGATGAAGTCCAGCTTCTGCTCGAAATCGAGCGTTCCCATCGAGGTGGTTCTGAACATCTCGTTGACGCCTTGCGCCAGCGAGGCGTACGGGTTGGCGTACATGTTGGACTGGGGACCGCCCGATTTGTTGCCGAAGGGGATGTAGTTCATCTCCCCGGTCTGCGGGAATTTCACGGGGAACTGCGACGGCGAGGCCCACATCACCCGGCCGAAGAGGTAATTCACGTCGTTGAGCGGCCCGGTGTAATCCTGCACCTGGATATTCAGTTTCACTCCCACCTTGGTGGTTTTGGTGAGCTGGCTGCTGACGTTCGACTGGAACGAATAGCGCAGGTTGTGGATGTTGTTCTTGAAGGGGTTCTCCGGAGCCTGCTTCAGCAGGCCCGATTCGTTGGTGATCGACGCGCTCATGAAGTAGGTCACCCGCTTGGCGATGCCGCCCGAGACGTTCAGGTTGACCGCCTGCGTGTAGGTCTGCCGCTTGAAAAGCTCCTTGTACCAGTTGACGTTGGGGTAGACGTAGGGGTCCAGCTTGTCGATCGTTCCCTGGATCGCCTCCTCCGAGAATTTCGGCTCGGCCCCGGGCGTGCGCGCTTCGATGGCCTCGTTGAACATCCGCATGTACTGTACGCCGTCGGCGAGTTCGGGAATCTGTGTGGGCATCGACATGCGCCCCTCGACGCGCAGGTTGATTTTCGGTTTGCCGCCCTGCCCGGTTTTCGTCGTCACGATCATCACGCCGTTTGCGCCGCGCGATCCGTAGAGCGCCGTCGCCGTGGCATCCTTGAGGATCGAGAAATTCTCGATCACCTCGGGGGCGAGGGCGTTCAGGTCGTACGAGGAGCACTCCACGCCGTCGATCAGGATCAGCGGATTCTGCGCGGCCTCGGCAAAGGTGCTTACGCCGCGAATCCAGAAATTCGCCCCGTCGGCGCCCGGCTCTCCGGACTGCTGTACCGAGATCACGCCGGCGATGCGGCCTGCGAAACTGTTCGTGAGGTTGGCGGCGGGCATCTTCATGTCGGAGGTCTTGAACGACTGGATCGCGCCGATGACGCTCTCCTTCTTCTGCTGGCCGAACCCGACCACCACCACCTCTTCCATCACCCGGTTGTCCTCGTCGAGGACGATGTTGCAGATGCTCTCGGCCCCGGGCGTGATCTCCTGGTTCAGATAGCCGATGTAGCTGTAAACGAGCGACGCATGGAGCGGGATGTCGATCACGTACGTACCGTCGATGTTGGACGACACTCCGATCGTCGTCCCCTTCACGATCACGTTCACACCCGCCAGCGGGTTTCCCTTGGCGTCGGTGACCGTGCCGGTGATCCGCTTGGTACCGGGTTGCTGCCGGACGGATTCGTTCTTTTTCGCGGCGCTTTTTTCCGGCTTTACGATGAAGATCTGGCGGTCCTTGATTTCGTAGGAGTTGTCCGTCGATCGGAAAATCTGGTCGAGGACCGTTTCGACGCTCCCGTTTTTCACGTCGACCGAGACGCTGCGGTCGACGTCGACGATGTCGTCGGAATAAAAGAAAATGTATTCGGTTTTTTTCTCGATCTCTGCGAACACCTCCTTTACGGGTTTGTTTTTGGCGTTGATCGATAAAAGAGTGGCTTTCGGAGCGGCTGCGGCGGCATTTGCCGGCCACATTCCGAGCTGTCTCTTATACACA
>OJOX01000027.1_pt1 | contig 93462 bp, 86 predicted proteins | sample 1598301 | NCBI WGS metagenome assembly OJOX01 (sample SAMN03922480, study PRJEB24848) | human gut metagenome | isolation source: stool sample | host: Homo sapiens | place: Germany | collected 2011-05 | reverse complement strand
AATAGTAATGATAATAATTAGAGTGAAAATGATAGTAATGATAGTAATTAGAGCGAAAATAGTGGGTATTGATGGTTTAATGAGGGTAGGGTGTGTTGATGAGGGTAGGGTGTGTTGATGGTTTGATGAGGCTAGTGAGTATAAGGGGTGGGTCATTAAATTGGACTTGACTACCCCCGTCAAGTTCTAGGAGAAAGTAAAGTTCTCGCTCTCATTATCAACATTAAATATATTGAGATTATTCATCTCATTACATTACTAACTATTAATACCAATCATTATGAAAACAAACAAACCATTATTGTTAGTTGCAATCATACTGATGATTCCAGCTATCATACTAGCATTGAAAGTAGAGCCAACTAGTGATGAACAGATTACTGCTGTTGTATTTGGAATACTATCGGCTATTGTTAGTTATCTTAGTAGAGATTAATCTCTACTAGATGATGTTGCTCATTATCAACATTAAATACTTTGCAGTTGAAACGAAAACAACTGTCAGTAATGCTACTGATTAGCGTAATCAAATACTTAATAGTCATGCCAGACGTTAAAGATTTAGCACAAGCTGCACAAGGTGCTGCTGCTCAAGGTGCTGCTGCTCAAGAGAATGTTAATGTAGTTGATCCAACTACTAGTGTTAACCAACCTGTTCAACCTACTGTTGATACAGATAGCCAAAATTCTGCGCAAGTGGAAACCATTAATGATGTTGTTAAACGCATCTGTACTGATGGTCATAGTTATGTAATGACTACTGTCATTACTAATATTGATTGTCAAGAACGTACAGGTCGTAATAGCAATTCTTATCTTAATGCGTTTGTTACTATTGCTAGTCCTGTTAAAGGTGCTCAAAGTATGCCTGATGGTACACATCGAATGGGTATGCTTGGTGCTATTCAGATGCCATTCAATCAGATACTGCTTGTAATGCGCAAAGACAAGTTCTACGGTAGATTTGTCAACTATGTTGGCGAAGCTGCTGAAGCCGGTTTTGCTAGTATGTATCTGACTGGTGTTGCTGTCAAAGTTCTTTGCCAGTTTGTACCTGCTGGTGTACAAGACCGTAATCCATTTACTCGTAAAGACAATCTTTACAATGTTGTGGATTATGATAGATATGTACATCATATTGTAGGTATTGAGCAGCCTACTGACCCTGTTCTTGTTGGTGCATATAATGTACTTATCAAGCAGATTATGGATGATGCTCGTGCTGCCATTGCTGCCAAGCGTGAGGCTAAAGCTAAAGCGGCTAGTTTTGTTGTTACTGCAATGAGTGATGACGATATACCATTCTAATGAACATGGTGCTACTGACCTTCGGGTTGGTAGCACTGATGTTATCAACAATAGCTTTGCTGATGCTGTTGCTAGTGTTCAACATGGAAATGCTCATTATCAACATTAAATATATTGCAGCAAACGAACTTAACAATCTGATAAGACTTGTCAATCAAGACCTAGCTGTAAGTTCTGATAAGTCTTGTCCTAATATTAATCATCATGAAAGTACATCGTATTATTACTACTATTGAAGTTGAGAATGATAATTCTATTACTTCTATTGAACTTACTAAACTTTATCCTCCTAATGCTGATATTCCTCTCGTTATTACCAATTTAACTACTAATGGTAACGGTGATGATATCAAACAAGTATATGCTATTGTTGATGATTGTAGAGGTCTTATTAACGATAAACTAAAAAGTATCGCTTATAGTCTTAATAATTGTTTTGATATTAATAAACTTGATGAAATTACTGATGATAATGCTACTAATGAAATTAATTATGATGGAATCCTATAACATTTTGTTATACTGATATTGGTCATGGAGATTTACTCTCATAACAAAAAGTTATAGAGGTGAAATTAGAGGTGACGAGAGGTATTGAATGTGGAGAAAGAGGATATGGAGATGAAAGTGGTGAATGTGGATTTCGTGGAGAATGAAATGGTGGAGTTGGATGTGGTTCAAATAGGGTTAAATTGAGGTTGAATATGGATATGAGAGTGATTGTGGTAGTGGTGAATGTGGAGATGAGTGTGGAGATGGTCATGCTAAAGGAACTAGTCCCGCTGGCATTCCTCATCCTCTTCCTCCTCCTCCTCTTCATCCTCTTCCTAATCAATCTAAACCTATTGTTCCAACTCCCTCTCTTTCTCTCCTATAACTTTTCGTTATACTCCTATAACTTTTCGTTATTTCCTATAACCTCTAATTATATTATCATAACTTCTCGTTATACCCCTATAACTTCTAGTTATATCTCCTATAACTTTTCGTTATCTCCTATAACTTCTCGTTATCTATTATAACTTCTAGTTATACTATTATAATCTCTAATTATACTCCTATAATCTCTAGTTATACTATCATAACTTCTAATTATATTATCATAACCTCTAGTTATACTATTATAACTTCTCGTTATCTATCATAATCTCTAGTTCCAGCATTATAACTTCTCGTTATACTATCATAACTTCTCGTTATACTCCTATAACTTCTCTTTCTCTCCCATAACCTCTCGTTATACCATCATAATCTTTACTTCCAGCATCATAACCTTTACTTCCAGCATTATAACCTCTAGTTATATCTCCTATAACCTCTAGTTATATCACTATCAGTTTCAGTCATAGCCTCATCATTATCATCTCATTGACGTTCGTCATGACGATTAGTCATACAATCGTTATTAAGACTAGCTCTAACAGTATTACCAAGTCTAATAAGACTTCTAGTCATAATGACCAACAGCATTAGTTCTAGTTAATAATAGCACTATTAATATTATCAGTATTATAATGACTATTAATACTAGTCATGCTAATATTGCTGGTGATATTACTAATGATATTCTTAATATTCTTGATATTACTGATACTCTTGATACTAATGATATTCTTGATACTATTGATATTTATTATATTCGTGGTAAGTTAATTCCTATTGCTATAATGATTTTAGTTATTTTAATATAGCTATTGATTATTAGTTAGAATTATAGTATAAATAAATTATAATATATTTGGAGTATTATATTTAATTATTATATTTGTCGTGTTGTTCAGTAGAGTAATATTGCTACTGATAATAATATTAATCTTAAACTTATAAGTGTTATGGTAAATTTTGATAATGTTACTAGTAATGTTCAATCTAAGCCTAGAAAGAAAACTATGGCTGAAAGTTTAGAAGAAGCTAAACAAGAAGGTAAACTTGTTGTTCCTGAAGAAGATACACAAGTTAATGCTGTTGTTAGTAGTGAAACTATTCAACCTAAGAATAAAGCTAGAAAGAAGAAACAAAGTAAAGTTCGTAAACAGGAAGAACAAACTAATGCTATTAGTCAAGCTAATGAAGATAATGATTTTAAAGATGCTAAGACTGATAAACGTGGTGTTCCTGTTGGAATTAATGTTCCTCAACATATTCTTGATGTAGTTTGTATTGTTAAATTCAATGCTGCATTTAGACGCCATACTTCTCTTAATATTCTTCATACTCTTGAAGATGATGGAAGAATATATAATTCTAAAGGTGCTTATGTTGACTTCTTATGGAATAAGTTTAGAGTTACTGCTGATGGCGGTCTTCGTAGAGAATATAGATATACAGATGATTTATTTATTGATGCTTTAGTTAAAGCTCATGCTGATGTTGCTAGTGATAGTCAGCGAGTTATTGGTATTATGATTGATACTGAAACTGAACTTCATAAAAAGAATAAAGATTCTGAAGCTAACTAAGTTTGTAGTATAGACTCCCCGTAGAGGATGGATAGTGTTGTTGAGCTTATTAAAGCTAATTCTCATGCTCTTGTCATTTTTATCCATTTTGTTTATTAGGTTTGTTATAGTTAACTAGTTGATGATAATCATCCTCTACTCGGAGTTTATTTTATATATAAAGATATGGAAAGAACTGATATTTATTTTGTTGAAGATGATACATATTTCAATAATAATGTTGAAGGTGTTGAAATTCATGCAGAATGTCTAAGTCAAGATTTTGACGATATTGCTTGGGAACCAATAGTTGATGATAGTCCTATTGTTGACCCTGAAAATGATGTTTTTGGCTATTATGATTAAATAAATAAAATTATGGAAAATATTAATATTAAAGTTATTCTTAATGAAGTTTTTGGTAAATCTTGTGATAGTACTATTTGTGATACTTGCAAACATAAAGAAGATTGCGAACTTATTAATAAATTCATTAATGATATTAAAGATAAAGATTTATCTCCAGATCAATATGTTAGAGGTTTAGCTTTACTTGTATATGTTCTTAAAGAACAAAAATATATTAATGATTTTGGTAAAACTCAAGAAGATATTATTAAACTTGCTACTGAAGATGGATTTGAACTTGATTGGCTTATTAATCGTTGGGATAGTATAATTGAAGATAAAGATATTCTTAAACCTATTATTGCTGTTTTTCCTAAATATGCTAAAGATATGATTATTAATATTGTTAACGCTAATACTGAAATTAATCATTTGATTGCTCAACATATTATTGATACTTCTAATGCAGAATATAAGGAAATGATTAAAATGGTTAATCAATCTGTTGATAATAATAAACAAGAGAATAAGTTTAAGAATTTTAGCGATGATGAAATTTATGCTGAACTTAAACGTAGAAAAGCAAATAAATCTGCTAAATAATCCCATTAAGTTTTTGATTTTATTTCTAATACTACTGTCTGCGAAGATAGTAGTGTTATTTCACTTGCTGATGATGGAGGAATTGAACTCCGAAACTATGATATTGTTATTATCCGTTTTAATTTCTAAAATTGTAGGTTTTGTAATAGTACGATCTGTGAAGATAGTGCTATTAATATTTATCATAGTCCAAGTGTTTATATGTCATATTTATTTGGTGTTAATGATGTTATTATTGATTGTGAAATTAGTAATAATGATGTCTGTGTAAAACATTTCGTTTATATGATTTCCGTATTTGTAGGTTTGCCTAGCATTGTCTGTGAAGATAGTGCTAGGCTTTTTAGTATGTATATTATTAACTTTAAATATATAATTAAAATGGATAATTATGATTCTTTTATTTTTGATGGTCTATTAGATAGATATATTGAAGAACAAGCTAAGTTTAAAAAAGGACAAGTAGTTTATATGGAATATACTTATCAACATCATAATCAAACTAAGCTTGGTGTTTGTGTTGGTATTGTAACCGAAGTTGGAATTACTAAAATCGAACGTACAGTAGGTAATAATAAATATATTAATTATCCTATTGTATATACTGTAACTCATGCTAAAGGTGTTAGTCGTTGTGTTAGTGAATGTAAACTTGGTTCTGTATCTGAACATATTCTTAAAGAACGTCTTAAACGTGATGGTAAGAATAATGAACAGAATAATGAGCCTGCTACAAATGACTAGCTATTTACGTTTATGATACATTCACAGATACGGTTTTTTTGCTCTCTGTTGAATTTTCATATATAATCTGATTAATCTATCACGATTAATATTGAGTTCAATACAGGGCAAAAGAACTAGCTAATAAATGTTAAACTAAAAATTTAATACAGTTTTGTTATGAACTACATTACTTATAAACAAATTGATGGCACTATTACATCTGGATTTAAAGTTAAACTTTATGATATTGTTACTTTGAATGTTGGCTATTGGAAAGATAAACTTGCTATTGTTCTATATATTAATGAAGATAAAAAACAAATTAAAGTTCGTATTATTGAATGTGGTATGAACTTAACTCTTAAAGTTAAAGATGTTCAATTTGTTAATCATAATAATAGAACTGCTGCTCGTTCTTATATTGATTTATGTAATAAACTATCTAAAACCTTTCGTGATAAATATACTGATAAATATTATATAAAAGATAATTGGTTTACTGATAAGTTTATTATTAATGATATAACTGCTGATACTATTGCTAAAGGTATTGGTCAATATATTACTAATACTGATAATGATAGGTATTCTGTTAGTGCTATTATGTGGCTTAGTGATATTAAAGATTATATAGATGCTTTACTTAAATATGGTGATTTTGATTTTGTTGCTAAAGCATTTAAAATCTATAATATTACTGATACTAGATTTGAACTTATTCATAAACTTTATCATTATTTTTATGATTGAAAATGTTTCTCATTTTATACTTGGTATGATATTTGGTTTATCTGTATATCTTTTTATAAGAATTACCATTGTTAGTAAAAAACTAGATAGACTTATTAGAGATATTGACGATACTCAAAATTGGATTAGAAAGATTCAAATTGATATTTGTGATATTAATAAACAATGGGAAGTTAAAAGAAATAGAGATAGAAATAGACTAGATAGAATTGAAGATAGAATTGGTAAACTTACTAGTGATTTTAATGATATTATTAGAAAGAAAGTTTAATGACTAGCTTGCTTCCATTCCTCTACGGGGGGTCGCCACGGAGCGTAGCGTAGTGGCTCTACTAATCTAACTATTATTGAACTTATTATAGTTTTAACTATTAAATATAATTGTTTTATTAATCTTTAAAAATGTAAAGTACTTATGGGAAAGTATGATGAAGTTTCTGTTGTTCGTCAACTTAATAATGTTGGCGCTGTTATTGGAATCAATCCTGCTAGTAAAGTTATTAAAATAGCTAAGAATAGTTCTATTGGTAATGGAACTAGTGGTAAAATTGATTTTCTTACTCATTATTGCGGTTATTATCTTGAATATGTTGATGTTGTTCAACAACGAAAAGAACGTGATGAAGAGATTGCTACTAAGAAAGCTGCTAAAAAGGCTGCTCGTAAAGCTAAGTTTGCAGAAGATAATACTTTTAAAGGTATTACTCGTGCTGTTGATAAACGTATGCATACTATTAAAAGAAAGTAGTATGCTATGGTTAGCTTTAAATTCTCATTTGGAGTTGTAAGTAAATCCAAAGAGAAAGGAATAGTCAATAAATATGTTATTATAGTTGCTAAATGTGAAGGTATTATTAGATATATTGATGGTACTTATAAAGTAGAATACAATGGCAAACTATATAGTATTACTGGTGAAAGTTACAGAACTAAAGGAAAGAAAGTTGTTTATGCTCGTCGATTAGATGAATATAATCATAGAATTAAAATTATAAGAGATAGTGAAAATAGAAAAACTGTTGACACTAGATTTTATATTCCTTTTGCTGCTGGACTTATAGCTAAAGGTAAAATTGTTAAAATGCCTTTTGCTAAGGAATTGTTTCATATTACTACGTGTTATAATCGTGGTGATAGTGAATCTACTATTTTAGCTTTTCAAGAATGGAAAGAATATGAAGATAAAATTAAAAATAATCTTATTGATGTAAACAACGAATTGTAATGATTGGTAATCTTAATATTGCAAATAGTAATAGAAAAGATACTAACATTAAGTTTACTAAAGATCAAGAAATAGCTGTGCATGAACTTATTGAGTTTCTTGCACAGCCTTGGGATGATAAGAAATATATTAATGCTCTTTGTGGTGCTGGAGGTACAGGTAAGACATTTGTTATTAAATATGTTATTAATAATTGCAAATGGTCTGGTGGTGTTATAGGTTGTGCTGCTCCTACACATAAAGCTTGTAGAGTTCTTAGTAATTCTATTGGTGGAAAAGAAGTTAATACAATTCAATCATTGTTTGGTTTTAGACTTGATGTTAATATTGAAAATTTTGACCCTGAAAATCCTGCCTTTAATCCTGTTGGAAAAGATAAACTAAATGGTCTTAAAGTTTTAATTATTGATGAAGCTTCTATGCTTAATGCTAAACTTGTTAAGTATATTAGTAATAAATGTAAGAAGCTTCAAATTAAAGCTATAATGCTTGGTGACTCTAGTCAGCTTCCACCTGTTAATGAGAAAACTAGTCAAGCTTTTCTTATTGCTAGTAATACTTATTATCTTAAAGAAGTTGTACGACAAGGAGATAATAACCCTATTAGTAAACTTCTTAAACTTCTTCGAGAAGATATAGATAATAATAGTGGATGGAGATTTCTTGATTATATATCTAAAAATAGACAAGATTATAATGAAGAAACTAAAGGATTTTATGTTTGTGGTCAAACTGAATTTTCTGGTTTAATTGATACTTGTTTTAATGATGAAGAATATACTAAAAATATTGATTTGTATCGTATTATAGCTTATACTAATAGTCGTGTTGCACAATGGAATAACCATGTAAGACATATGATTATTCAAGATGCTGATAAAAGTCTTATTACTCGTAATGATTTAATAATGAGTTATACTACTGTTGTTAATGTTTTTAATGATATTATTATAAACAATAGTGAAGAATATATTGTTAAAGATATTGTTGATACAATTGATAATGATTATGAGTTTAAAGGATTTCTTATTAAGTTTCAAGCTATTCATGGTGGTGCTATAACTCAACCTTTATTTGTTATTAACCATTATGATAACTATACATTTCAGATGTATTATAAGACGTTGACTAGTCTTATTGATGATGCTAAAAAAGCTAGTAGTTCTGAACGTGGAAGTAAATGGAAACAGTATTTTGATTTTAAACGTAAATATCTTATCGCTTCTAATATTACGAATAGTAATGGTAAGATTTTATTTAGTAGAGATTTAGATTATGGCTTTGCAATTACTTCTCATAGAGCACAAGGTTCTACTTATAAAAATGTTTTTGTAGACGTTAATGATATGATTTATGATAAATATGGTCATCCTTATACTAATAGGAATGAAATGCTTCGTAGATTGTATGTTGCTTGTTCTCGCGCTAGTAATCAATTAGTATTATCTTATGGCAAGTAAAACTGTTGACGAATATCCTGATTGTGAAAGATGCCCAAATCGTATATTTAATACAGGTAAATATATACAAGGTGGTAGAGGAAGTATTCATGGAGATATTGTTTTCCTATTTCCTAGAGGTGATAGAAATTATTGTGAAGGTTATCAATTATTTACTGATATTGGTAATCTTTATGATGAATATTCTGGACGTAATAATACTGAAGATGTGTATATGACTTATAGTATTAAATGTGCTTGTTCTAATAATTATAATACATATCTTACTGCTATTGATAAATGTCGTAATATTCTATGGAAAGAATTAGCTAGAATTAATTATAAGTATCTATTTATATTTGGTGATGCTTATCGTAGTATTAGTGATAATCCAATTCCTAGATTTATGGCTACTGGCGGTAAATATGTATTTAGTAATTATTCTCCTCTTATTAAATTTAAAGATAATAATCTTTATCATGTATTTAAACAGCGTTTTGCTGATGATATTAATTGGGTTACTAAAAATAAAAATAATTATGGTATAGTATAAATGATTAATTGTATAGCTTATGATGTTGAAGTTTTAAGAAATTTCTTTTCTATTACTTTTGTTAGTATTAATAGTTATCTTAAAGTTTTTAAAGATTGTGTTAATACTGATAATAAAGCTATTCCTTTAGTTCAAAAACTATCTGTTGAAGAAATTAAAGCTCGTCTTAAAACTGTTGAAAAACATAGTTTTTATATAACAGATACAGATGATAGTCAATTACTTTCTATGATAGGTTATATTAATAAAACTAGATGTTATAAGGATTCTAATGGAAATATTATTCGTACTGACTTGTATGGATTTAATAATTTCAATTATGATAATCTTATGATTGCTGCTTTACTTAGTTTTTATATGCGTACGAATAGTACGAAAGAACTTATTAATAAGTTATATGAAACTAGTAAAACTATTATTTCTAGTCAAGATGATAAAGATAAATTTAAAACTGATTTTTATCTTAATAGTCTTAGAAAATATAAACTACCATTTACAGGTATTGATGTAATGCGTATATTTGCTCTTAATAAAGCAAGTGTAGTTGTAGATAGTAAAACAGGTGAACGTAAACCTGTTCCTAAAGGTTTAAAGCAAACTTCTATTAATCTTCAATGGTATGAACTTCTAGAATATGAACTTCCTGATATTAATGAAGAAGAAGCTGAACTATATGATGAAATTCCTAATCTTAAAGGAATGAATATTAAACAGCTTAATAAACTAGTAGATAAATGGGATAGATTTATTCTTGATGAATATATTGAATCTATGATGTATTATAATCTTAATGATGTTTTCATTGTAGCTGAAATAGTTCGTCTTTATCCTGAAGAAATTAAATCCAGATATGCTATTAGTAGAGCTTATGATGTAGACGTTCTTAATTCTAGTCGTAGTAAAACTGCTGATATTCTTTTTGAGAAGTTTTATAGTAAATTTAGTGGTCTTGCTCCTGAACAATGGAAAGGTAAGAAAACTGAAAGAACTGCTATGAGTTTTAAAAAAGTTATTTTTCCTTTTATTAAATTTAAAACTAAACCTATGCAAGATTTTCTTGATGAATGTCTTAAAACTACTATTTATAGAGTTAATAAAGATGCGTTTAGTAAAGAAGTTAAAATTGGAAATGTAACTTATACTGTTGCTACTGGAGGTTTACATAGTCAAGATAATCCTGTTGAATTATGGAGTAGTGGTAGAGAACTATATCCATCCTCTACGGGGGGTCAACACGATATCCTTGTTAATGATAACGATTATGTTTATATTCATGCTGATATTAATAGTATGTATCCTAGTATTATTGCTGCTCATAAAGTAGCTCCAGCTCATCTTGATACTAATGCTTTCTGTAATCTTATTGAATGGCTTAAAAATAAGCGAGTTGAAGTTAAGCATAGTAATGAAGATATTGTAGATGGAATTGATAGAGATACTTTAGCTTTGGTTCTTAAGATTGTTATTAATTCTGTTTATGGTAAACTTGGATTTGAAGCTGGTAATCTTTATGATAGACTTGCTGTACTTAAAACTACTATTAATGGACAGTTAATGATGTTAATGTTAATAGAAGAGTTAGAAATAAATAATATTCATGTATTAAGTGCTAATACTGATGGTATTGTTATTAAACTTTATAAACGAGATATTGACATTTATAATCGTATTAAAGATACTTGGGAAAATATTACTAAACTTAAGTTTGATACAGATTATTATAATTGTCTAATTAGCAGAGATGTAAATAATTATCTTAGTCAGTTTAGAGTTATTAAAAATGGTGTACATAAACTTAAACTTGAATCTAAAGGTGCTCTTAATCCTATGATGTATTCTTTAGATTTAACTAAAGGTTATTCTATGCCTATTGTTGCTCAAGCTATTGAAAACTATTTTCTAAAGAACAAACCTGTAATGGATACTCTTCAAGAAGCTACTAATATTCTTGATTTTTGTTTAACTCAAAATGTTGGTAAGCAATTTCATGTTGAAGAAACTAAAATTGAAAATGGACAAGTTATTAGAATTGTTTGTCAAAGATATATTCGATTTTATGTTTCTAATAATGGATATATAATTGAAAAAGTTCATAACGATAATGGTTCTCGTAATAGAATGGCTGCTGGTTCTGTAGTTACAGTTATTAATACACTTGATGATAAAGATATTTCTTTACGTGATATTAATTTTAAATTTTATTATCAAGAAGCTATGAAGATTATTAATCCTATTAAACTTAAAATTTCTCCTAAAGGAAAAGGTAAAAGTAAAATTAAAAAATATAGTGGTATGTATAATCCTATTTTTAATGAAGATGATTTTAAATGAAAAATGTATTAGAAGAATCTTATAATAAACTTATTAATAAATGGGGTTCTAAACAATATAAAGGTGTTGGAACTATACATTGTGTTCAACCTCTTCAATATACTGAAATTATAAGTAGAATTATAGTTCTTATGCGTAATAAGAATCCTAATATTAAAATACTTATTGTTACAGGTGTTTGGAAGGAAAGAACTGAAATTATTGATGCTCTTAAAAATAATAATATAAATATAGATACTATTAGTATTCTTACTTATACTTATATTAATAGTAGATATAATTATAATTATGATATTTCTATTGTTGTTGGAGTTAATGAATGGAATCTTTATGTTAATACTGCGTTTAATCATGCTAGATTTAAACTTATGATTATAACTAAAGATACTATTGATTCTGCCAAATTAAGTACAATTTATCTTAATATTCCTCCTATTAATGATAGTATAAATTCTAGTAATATTAATGGAGTTCGAGCTTTACTCCCCGTAGAGGAACATAGAGAGCCTATTCTATTTATTAATCAAGAAGATATTGATAATTACGATAAATATACTGAATATATTACTCAAACTATTCAAGTATTTGGTAATCTTGATAATATTAAATATGCTCGAAGTGGTACTCCAGATGGACGTAGTGTTATGCAATATATTACCGAAATAGCTGAGTATAATGGATGGAGTAATAATATGGATATGACTAATCCTTTTAGTGAACAAATAGATAAATGTTATAATCCTATTGTTCTTTCTGAAAGAGTTAAGACTTTCTATAATATTGTTCGTGAACGTACTCTTCTATGTTCTGATAATGTTTGTAAACTAGATAGAATTGTCGAGATTGTTAAAGATAATCCTGATAAGAAATTTATTATTATTAGTAAGAGAGGAGAATATGCTGCAACTATTACTAAATATATTAATGATAAATTAGGTGAAATTTGTGGTGATTATCATGATAAAATTGAGGATAAAGTTCTAGTTGATAGTAATGGTATTCCTGTTTTGTACAAGTCTGGAAGCAAGAAAGGGACTGCTCGTATAATCAAATCTAAGGCTATTTCCACGCTGAATTTGAAGTCTTTTAATGATGGCTTATTAAGAGTATTATCTATAAAAAATAATTCAACTGACAGCCTAGAAACAAGCGTAGACGAATGGATCTTAACCTCACCTTTATATGATACCATAGATGAACTTATCTATCGTTATAATAATGTTAATTGTAGTCAATCAAAACTTAAAGTACATAAACTTTATATAGCTGGTACTATCGAAGAAGCAAGTCTTAAAAAGGAAAAGTTATCAGTTAATCATGAAATTATACAGAATGTTAATTCTGATATTAGTGCTCAAAATTTTGATGATATTGTTTGCTAGTATAAATATAATAGTTACATTTGTTGTGTAATCAAAATCGCTCTTTGATAGAATGGACGAAGATAAAGAAGTTAAAGTTAATGATACTACTGTTGCTGTTAGTAATAGTGGTATTGAAAAACAACATGGTGTTCAACATTCTGTTGCTCCATATCAGCTTAATTATATGAGTGAAGCTGAAATTGCAAGTCTTGAAGTATTTATCAAACGTGTTATGCGTAGTGATAAATGTGGTATTAAGTCTGTTGAAGATGGTCTTGCTATTGCAATGAGAGCTAAAGACCTTAGACTTCCATTTTCTACTTGCATTGAACATATTCATGTAGTTCAAGGTAAAACAGGTGTTGATGTTCACATTATTAAGGCATTACTTGTCAAAGGCAGCGTGAGTTGGGAAAAAGTAGATAATTATCGCGCTCTGTACGAATATACAGATGGCTTTAATGCTTATGATGAAGATAAACTTCCATTTGACTGTATTAAGTGTCTTACTCCCAAAGAGGCACAAACTAAAAATGCAGAAGATAAAGATCATGAACATATGTATGTTTATCCTGTTAAATATTATAAAGATTATAATGGTAATGTATATAAAGAATATCAACTTAATGGTAAGTTTGAAATAGCTACTAATACTAATGAAGCTAAACAAATTGCTTCTACTGGTAAAGTTCCTGTTTATAGAATACCTGCTGTTCCTATTGATTATATTACTAGTTATCGTTTTTATCGTAAAATTGGAGAACGTAATATGGTTGCTACTGGTGAGTTTACTTATAAAGATGCTATTGTTGCTGGATGTTTTGAAAAAGATACTTATAAGAAATATCCTAAAATAATGATAAGTCATAGAGCATTTGTTTATGGTGCTCGTGAAATTGCTAATGATTTAATTATGGGCTGTTTAAGCACAGAAGAATTAAAGACTATGCAAGGTATTGATTTGAGTAATGAAGATATTATTGATATTACTGAAATTCAATAACATAAACAAACTAGAGAAATTATTATTAAACAAAACAGTCGTATGACTGATATTATTCATTTTTAAATTACAAAAATTATGAAAGACTTTAAGAAAGGTTTGAGTTTTGGTATGGGTATTGTTAATGCTGGTCAAAGAGCAGCTAGTGAAGAACCTGAATTGGTAGTTGTTTCTACTCCCGGTAGTTTCCGTATGACTGCCCAAGTTTCTAAAGCTCTCGGCATTGCTCATGGTGAATATGTAATGTTCATTAATAACTGCGCAAATATTGATAATGCTATTATCAATAAAGTACCCGAAGTTGTTGCTTTCTGTGAAGAACAAGGTTTGGATATTGAATCTCCCGAAGCTGCTATGGCTGTTCATGCTGAATTTGATATTTGGGCTTTGGCTAAAGGTATTGCTGAATTAGACAAGAATGGTAATCCTTGCACTACTCGTGTTCGTATGACTAAGAATGATAAGATTAAGTATGTTAATACTTATTTCCAAGAAACTCTTGAAGGTGCTTTATCCTCTTCTAATGAAGAACTTAAAGCTGCTCTTGGTCGTGAGGGTATTACCGAAGATGAACAGAAAGAACTTTTGGTTAGCTGTATTCAAGGTGATGAAGTTGCTAAGATTAAAGGTTCTAAGTGTGCTAATACTGCTGCTTTGTCTGGTATTGGTGTAACTCTTAACTTTACTGATTCTAATGTTTGGAAACAGTTGAAAGCTAATATGACTGATGAAGAAGCTACTTCTAAGAATCGTGTTTATACAGTAGATATTGATAACTTGCAAGAAGCTGTTGTTAATAACGGTCATAAAGATATTGTTGTTAAGATTGCTTTGCTTACTGAATATAAAGACGAAGACCCTATTCGTATTGGTAAGAAAGATGAAGCAGAAAAGACTGAGAAATAATAAATCTTCGTCCTAATATTATAGTATTTTGAACATAGAGCCGTATTATTAGTAAATCTAATGATGCGGCTTTTATTTTATCTAATAATTCTTTTAATTACTTTAATTATGTCGACAGAAAAAGAAATTAAGAATGAAGCTGCTGTTGCAGCAAGTGCTGAACAAACTGCTAATGCAGAAGTACAAACACCTAAGAAACGTAGAGGCAGAGGTATTAATAATGAATTACGTGATGTAACTCGTAAAAAGTTTGATGAACGTACTGATTGTAATAAAGCTAATGGCTTGTTTATTGGTCATCTTGAAGATGTTAAAGTTGATTGGGCTACACTGAAAGATGATGTTCAAGGTATGCCTTCATTTGCTGGTATGAGTATTCCTTATCTTACATTTACTTTTGCTAGTAATCATGAAAATATCAATGAACGTCGTTATGTAACTCAACGTCTTCTTCCTGTTGAAAGTAATGTTGAAACTATTCCCGGTGGTAAAGGTGCTTGGAAAGTTGATAACATTTTCCGCTTTATGAAACATATATATAATGTATTTGTTCTTAAAGGTCGTGATTTAACAGAAGAAGAAATTGATGCTCTTACTTTGCCTTTTGAAGATTTTGATGAAAATATGCAGTATGTGCCTGTTGAGGCTGAAGAAGTTATAGCTGGTTATAAGATTGTGTTTGAAAATTATGTTAAGTTACTTAATAATAATGGTAAACCTGTTTATAATGATGCTAAAGGTAAACCTATTACTATTTGGATGAAGCTTCTTCGTTTCGTTAAGAACGATGGTAAATGGCGTGCTGTTGTTGGAAGTAAATCTTCATTTGGTGATTTAGGATTTCCTACATTTATCAATAATGGAGTTATTGAACTTTATAAAGAACAATCTGCTCCTAGTTTGCATATTGACCCTTATAAAGAAAGTATTGTTTATCAAAAATCTGCCGAACAAGCTAAACAGCCAAATGTTGCTATGCCTGGTGTTGGTGTAATGCCTGGTGTTCAAACTGCTACTCCTATAAATCCTGTTAGTGGGTTTAATGGCGGTGGAGATTTTAGTCCATTTGGTGGTGGTAATGATGCTGCTGGTGCTTTTGTTAATCCAACAGAAGATTTGCCATTTTAAAAAATTAAAGTTAGTTAAATAGTTGTATGTAAGAGGATTGGGTACTATTTTAGTACCTAGTCCTCTTTTTTTATATGTTCACGATAAAGGTCAAATTAGAAATATTATGAAAAGAAATATTAGTAATACTATTTTAACTAAAGATTATATTTTCTCTAAAGTTAGTCAAATTACTATTTTTAGTACTTATACTGGAATTAGTGTTGAAGATATACAACATTGTATAGATACAGGAGAATTTATATCTAGTCCTTTTCGTGAAGATACTCATCCTAGTTTTGGTTTTAGATATGATAATAGGAATAAACTTAAAGGAAGAGATTTTGCTGGATATTGGTGGGGAGATTGTATAGATGCTGCTGCAACTGTACTCTCTGAAATTGTTCATAAGCAAATTGATATTTCTATTAAAAGTCAATTTCTATTTGTTCTTAAACATATTGCTTATACTTTTAGAAATATTATTTATGGACAAGATAAAGATGAAAACAACGATTATAATATTGCTAGGGCTATTAATAATGTACGTAATCATAAACCTATTATTGAACTTGTTACTCGTTCGTGGAATAATTTAGATGCTAAGTATTGGGGACAATTTGGTATTAATCTTAATTTTCTTAATACTCATTTTGTTTATCCTGTTGATCAATTTTATATTAATCGTTCAACTAATCCTATTCCTAAATATTTTTATGATAAAAATAAAACAGATTTATGTTATGGTTACGTTCTTGGGCAAGATAAAAGAGGAATAGTTAATGTTAAACTGTATTTTCCAAATAGGAATAAGAAAACTGAAGTTAAGTTTATAACTAATAGTAATACTATTGAGGGAGTTATTAATCTTGAATTAGATAATTATGACGTTATTATTATAACTAAATCTACTAAAGATAGATTAAGTCTTGAATGTTATCTAAAGAGTATTAATCATTCCATCCTCTACGGGGGGTCTACCCTTGAATCTAAAACTATTGGTGTTGTTAATATTCCACATGAAACTTATAAACTTCGTCAAATTGAATATGATTGGCTTCGTAGTAAACTTAATCGGAATGGTTTTCTTATTAGCCTTATGGATAATGATAGAACTGGTCTTATGGAAGCTGTGATTCTTAAGAATGATTATGATATTATACCTATTATTATTCCTAAAGAACTTGGCGTTAAAGATTTTGCAGAATTGAGAAGTAGTTATTCTACAAATGTTATTAATGAACTAACTCAACAAGTTATTAAATATATAGAAGAGAATTATGGAGAAGAAACTGAATTTACTTGGGATACGGAAGAAAGTAATACTTTGCCATACTAAAAGTTTAGCTGGTGTTACATATACGGTTATGCGTCCAATTACTGAAGAGGATGAACAAAATCTTGATAAATTTGAATATCTTGATATAGATAATAAACGTATTGATAAAAGAGATATTTATTGTTATGGAGAAATTAATCTATCTTCTAATGATGACGTTGAATATATCAAAAAGTTTAGCTTACTTGATATTGATAACGGTGGAACTGTTCATAGTAATTTTAATTATCAAGAGGGTTATGCTCTTGTTGAAGGAATAGCTAAAACTTATCCTACATTTAATATTATTGAATGGTTTAAATATAATCATTGTCTTATAGGTAAGCCAGCTCGTATTATTATTTATAAATGTAAGAAAGAAAATCTATGATAATAAAAGGATATGAAGAAAAGCTAGATGATAGAGATATTAGATATATTAATTATGTTATTGATAAATCTACAATGGCTGATGCAATTGAATCTTATATTAAAGATTTAGATTGTACTATTATTTATCCTGATGGTTCTCGTCCTAGACAAACTATTAATTATGGTTATCGTATTACTCTTTCTAGTATTGAATATATTCTTGATAAACTTTATCTTGTTCTAGAACATCATCCAGAAAAAGCTCAAAGTTATATTGATTATCGTAATAGTATTATTAAAAGAATTATTGATATACATGAAAAAAATCTTGATTTCGAGAGAAGAAACCCAGTACGATATTATAGTAAAGAACCAAGGAAACGCATTAGAAGTGCTAGCAGAGTTAATCAATCAAAAGATGTCTTTACAGGTGAACCCATTGATATTAGCACCGGTATTGCAAAGGCTATTAAGCCTAAAAAGGAAACGATTGCTCAGCGTAAAGCTAAACTTCTAGGTGGTAAAGCTGTTAGTTTTGCATTTAATGGTTTAAAAATAAGTGAACATAATGAATAAACTTTATCGTAGAAATAATAATGGTGTGCCTACTGTTTGGTGGGCTGAACTTGACAGTGGTACTAATAGTATCACTGTTTTTTATGGTCTTGTTAGAGGTAATATTCGTAAAGAAGTTTATGCTGTTACTCAAAAAGATGGTCAAAAAGAACTTGAAAGTAGATATAACGATAAGATTAAAAAAGGATATACATATCTTGATGAACTTTGTGATATGCAGTGTTTACCCCCCGTGGAGGATGGAGATAATGATACTCTATTTAATTTTCTAAATACTTATCTACCTAAAGACCTTAGTAATGGAAATACTAATCTTCTACTTCCAATGCTTGCTAAAACGTATAGTGGTAATGTTTGGAAAAAAGTCAGTTGTATGTATGGTCAGTATAAGATTAATGGTCTGCGTTGCATTGTTACTGCTTATACTCAAAATGATATGTTTAAACCTGTTAGGCTTCGTTTCCAAAGTCGTGAAGGTCTTATTTGGCATACTCTTGGCTATCTTGAAGATTATTTGCTTGCTACTATTAATACAAATATTATCGACGATATGATTAATGGATTTGCAGCACTTGATGGTGAAGTTTATCTTCCCGGTTATACTGTTAATCAAATTAATCATTTTGTTAAAGATGCTAATTGTGTTGAAAATAAACTTCTTCAGTTTTGGTGTTATGATATTATGATGGAGGGTAATCAAACTCATAGAAATATGTATCGTTGTCATATTAAAAACCCTACTTCTTTTAATAATATTAATGAACATTATAATAATAAAGAACGATTGATTATTCTTCCTAGTATATATATTAATAATGATGATATAGCTATTAAAACCAGAAATCATTTTATTAATCTAGGTTTTGAAGGTCTTATTCTTCGTAATATAGAAACTGATTATCAATATGGTAGACGTAGAGCTAATTATATGGAGAAGTTTAAAGATGCTACTGAGGGAGATTTTATAATTATTGATATTTATAAAGAAAAGAAACGTGATTTACCTATTCTTCTTTGTAAAAATGATATTAATGATGAAAAGTTTGAAACTCGTTTAAGTACTAGTCATATTGTTCAACAGGAAGTTTTATTCGATTCTCAATCTTATATTGGTAGAACTGTTCATATAGATTATGGTGAACGAAGTGGCGTTGCTAGAGTTCCATCTCATATTAAAAATGTTGTTATAAATGGAGATACTAGATTATAATGTAATTAAGAATAATAGTTTTGATAGAACTAAATCTTATTTTAGTTGTTATTATAATTCTATTGTTTTATTTACTGATTATGATGCTAAAAGTTATAATTTTGCTATTAGATATAATGACATAACTAAAAGTAATGAACTTTATGTGATTTTATATAATGATGATAAAGTTAATAATAGTATTCCTGTTGTTCGAGATGCTAATACTGGATTTAAATTATATATTCCTAATAGAGTTATTAGACTTCTCGATACAAGATTGTGTAATGCTTTTGTTGTGTCTAAAGATGATTTTAATATTAATGTTAAATTTGTAGAAGAACGTAATGGTTTTTGTATTATTTATCATATAGATATTGAATAAGGTAAAGCCTAGTACATAATATAGTGTGCTAGGCTTTTTTATTTGTTAGAGGTCTAAAACTATACAGAACACGCTCGTAGATATGATTCTTTTTGCCTGTATTCGATTTTATATATCTAAATGATTAATCTATCACGATAAGATTTGCGTGTCATAATGAGCCTTAAAATGCGTCATTCTCACTATGATATTTAACATTAAATTCAACATCATTATTACTAGTAAATTCCTATTATATTTTTATATTTGTCTTGATAAACAAAAACAAATTACTATGAGTATTAATAAAGTTTCTATTGTTGGTATTAAAGGATTCAAAGGAAGTGGTAAAGATACAGTTGCTTCTATGATTAGTTATATTCTTCATGATGGTATTGTGAAAGCTACTTATGATAAATGGCTTTTATTTCATAAGAATGGGTTTGTTGAAAATAATGAAATAATTATTCATTTTGCTGATAAACTTAAAGATGATATTGCTGGATTTTGTAATATTGATCGTAAACTTCTTGATAAACAAGAAATTAAAGAAAATTATTATTATAATTTTAAAACAGGTATTGTTTCTACAAATATTAAAGATGCAGATTATGTTATTAATAATGCATTAGAATTTGATAATTTATCTACACTTCTTCTTTTAAATACTAATGTTTCTATTAAAATTAGAACTCTTCTTCAATATTATGGTACTAATGTTATTAGAAATCAATTTTGGCATAAAGCTTTTATTAATTATACTATAAATAAAGCATTTGATATAAGAAATAGTAAAGGTCAATGTATTATAGCTGATGCTAGATTTGAAAATGACGAATGTGAAGCTATTAAACAATGTGGAGGAATGATAATTAGAGTAGATAGAAAACTTAACAATAATGATAATCATGAAAGTGAACAAATAAAAATTTGTGAAGATGATTATGTTATTGATAATACTGGTACTCTTGTTGGTCTTTTCTATAAAATTCTTAAATTTGTAACTGATTATATGGTATGAAATTACATCCTATTTTTGGTATAAATGCTCTTGCTAGAGTTTGTATATGTTGTGGTAAAGTTATTGGTTATACTCCACTTGGAAATTCTGTTGAAGAAGATGCTAGTAAGAGTAAACAAATAGCTGAAGCTATTGTATGTAAAGAATGTATAGATAAGCTTGATAGTGAAACTTGCTTTATAGCTTGTGACATGGATAAAGATAATTATATAACTGCTACTTATGATACTTTATGGATTAGAAATAAAGGTCTTAAAGAGTTTTTTAAAGAGCTTGATTCTATACAGCCTATTAATATTATACCTAAAGAACATTTTTATAGTATATTTGGAAATGTAGTTAAAGATTTTTATAATAATCAAGAAGATGAAAATAATTGAACCTAAAGTTGAACTTTGGCAACAAGGAGATGATTCTAAAACCCATGTTGCTAGATGCGCAAGAGTTTGTTATGGTAGAGAAACAGGTAATGATGAAGCTACTATTAAACGACTTATTAATGATAAACATTGGAGTATGTTTCGTCATGAAACTTATTATATGATTGCTAATGATAGTGATAAAACTTTAGAAACTATTATTATTAATTATGCTAATACTATTGGTTTTAGTTATAATTATAAAAAACATGTTTATTATATAACTGTTAATGGTAATTGGGTTTTAGATCATAAAACACAATTTGGTTATCTATCTAAATATATTGTTCCTATTGAAGATTTTCGTAATACTGAAATAGGATTTCATATGATGAGATATACTTTTTGTGTTGATACACAAATTAGTACTTCTCGTGAATTAAACCGCGTTAGTCCTAATAGTATTGCTGAAAAATCAACTAGATATGTTTATGAAGATGGAAGTATTTGTAGACCTCATTGGATAAGCAAAGAAGAAGCTGAATTATTTAATAATGATAATAATATTATTTTAAATGAAGCTATAAATGTTTATCTTAATGGATGTAAAAGAGATTTTGAAGAATATAAAATTCTTGTAGATAAATATAAAATCCGTCGTCAAGATGCTCGTGGTAAACTTCCTCTTGATACTGCTACTAGATGTATTTATACATATTCCGTAAGAGAATGGCGTCATATTATTGATTTACGTTATTATGGTACTACTGGTACTCCTCATCCTAATTGTATTATTATAGCTGGTATGATTAGAAATAATTTAATGGAACTTGGATATGACTTCAGAGATTGATAAACTTAAACATTTTCATGTTGAAAATTATAGTGGTACTAATTTCACTGATGACTTAAATGATGGTGAAGAATTTCTTTATACTACAATTAGGTGTAAAGATGATAAAGAAGTAACACTTTTATGTGAATATGTTAAAAATAAACATATTGGAAATTGTCCTAATTGTATATTTAATAAGTATCTTTGTTATGGTCTTTTATGTAATATTATTGTTCTTAAAGTAATTAAAGATGAAGAAAAGTAAGCGTTATATTAAAAAGCAAAATAATAAACCTCTTATTAATAAGAAAGTTTTAGTTAAAGTTATTAGAGAAAGTAATATTTGTAAACATGCTATTAAAGAACTTAAACTTGCTGGATATGGTAATGGAGAAGGTGGTCCAAATGATTGGATGTATCAACAAGTAATTGAAGCTATTGCTATATTTGCTTCTCATGGTAATAGTGGTATGTCTGCTCCTTTGGAAATTGACCTTGTTAAAAGACTTTGTAATTGGGATATTATTAGTCCTCTTCGATTTACTGATGATGAATGGAGCCAAATAAGTTCTGATGGTACTTGTCAAAACAGACGTAAATCTAATGTATTTAAAGAACCAAATGGTAGTATTCATTATAATGGAGCTTTTACTAAACGAGTTACTAGTAGATATAGTTTTGCTACTAAAGAATGGACTGAAAATAAAAACCCTATTTGTTGGAGTGGTGGATTATTTGAACATAAAGATAATGTTCTTACCGGTAGATATTTTAGTATTTGTCTTTTACAGCAACATGATATTAACAAAGGATGGATGCCTAAACCTAAACAAATCATTGATTGTATTGAAGTAGAAATATCTCCTGATAATTGGATTATGGCTGTTGATATTAATAATATTGATTTAATCAAACTTGATATTAATTATAATATTCAATGGAAAGAATGTTCTTGTTTAAAAGGTATTCGTCTTGAAGATGTTACTGTTGAACTTGAAGATAAAGCGTATGAAGAAATGAGACATAATTAATAAATTATTAACTATTTAAATATTAAAGAAAATAATGACAAATATTTATAATATTACTGCTGAACTTGAGGATATATTTCTTGAGTTAGAAGAAAATGGAGGTGAATTAACTCCTGAACTTGAAGAACGCCTTGCTATTACACAAGATAATCTTAAATCTAAACTTGATAGTTACCGTAAAGCATATACTATGTTTAATCTTGAAGCTGAATCTTGTAAAAAAGAAGAACAACGATTAGCTGTTCTTCGTAAAACTAAAGAAAACAATGCTGAAAAACTTAAATGGGTTATGCTTGATGCTGTTATTACTTATGGAGATTTAGGTAAGTCTGGTAATAAAGTTATTAATCTAGTTGATAGTAAACTTTATACTAAGAACAGTAAATGTGTTGAAATTGATGAAAATCTTAATCAGATATTTATTGATTTAGTTCTTGAACATTTACAATCTCTTTGGGATAATGATATGATTGATAGTAATTTTTCATTTAGTAGAGATGTTCTTCTTGAACAAATTAATGATAAATTTACTGAAAGATATCCTGAACAATCTGCTAGACTTAGAGAAGAAACTGGAGGTTATTTTACTCTTGATGATTTAGATTGTATTAAAGTTAAATTTGAGATTGAAAAAACTGTTGGTGATTTAGCTAATAAAATTAATTTTGATTTACTTAATACTTTCTTTAATCATCAACATGAAATGACTAGAAGTAGTAGTACTGATAAAACTACTATGAAAAATATTCTTAATGATGGTAGAGATATTAGTATAGCTAAACTTGTTGAAAATACTAGTCTTATTATTAAATAATTTGGTTATACTCCCCGTAGAGGACAGAATTAAGTCCATCCTCCACGGGGAGTCAACACTACTAATCTTGCTAATTATGGAACTAGAAGAAAAAGTAAAAGAATTAATAAAATGGTATATGGATACTTATGGTGTTAATAAAGACCGGGCTGTTAGAGATATTGAAAGTGTTATGTTACGTATAAGTCATAAATAATATGTATAAAGTTAAAGGTAAACCTTGGGCTTATTCTGGTGCTATTGATGTATCAGATTGTGCTACTGCTAAAGAAGTTATGCTTAAAGCTGGACTTAATTTTAATGTAGCTAAATGTGAACTAGTTGGTAAAATGCCTATTAAACTTACTGGAACTGATGAAGAACTTGACCGAATTATTAAAGAACAAAAAGAAGGCGCTCATGTTTTTGGTACTGACATTTATCGTAAGTGTGATAACGCCTTTGCTACCTATCGTACTGATTGCAATATTCCTTTAGGTGTAGTTAAAAGCAAATACACTATTGTACAAAACAATGATGCTTTTAATTTCTTTGATGGTGCTATTGGTAAAAATTCTGCTATTTGGCAAACTGCTGGATTTTGGGGAAATGGTGAGAGAATATTTGTAAGTGCTAAACTTCCTAATAATATTCTTGTTAAAGGTGACCCTGTTGAAAATTATCTAGTATTTACTAATACTCATGATGGTAGTGGCGGAGTTAAGATTTTATTTACTCCTATTAGAGTTATTTGTCAAAATACTCTTAATGCTGCTATTCATTCTAGTAGTAATTATGTTAGTTTTCGACATACAACTAGTGTTCATAATAAGATTTCTGTTGCACAAGAAATACTTGGAATTAGTAAAATTAAATCTGAAGAATTTTGCCAATATTGTAATTTACTTGCTAATATTAAAGTTACTGACGAAGATGTAATTCAATTTATTGGAGAAAATCTTCTTACTAGTGATGAAATTCAACGTCTAAAAGATACAGGACATACTATTAAAGATATTGCTTATCGTAGTGGTTTAGCCTTAACTGATAGTAAAATAAGTAGTAGAAAAATGAATGTTATTTCTGATACTTATAGTTATTATTTTGATGGTCCAGGTCAAAGAGATATTCTTGGTACAGCTTGGGGTGCAGTTAATGCTATTAGTGGATATTATTCTAATATAGATAATATTGAAGGTACTAAGCGATTTGATAGTATTTGTTATGGTGATAAATCAAGAAAAATAGAAAATGCTTTTGCACTTGCAGAAGCTCTTTAATTTAATAATTTAATTATATATGGAAGTAAAAGTATTTAAGCTAAAAGAAATTCAACTTCTTAGTGGAGATGTTGTAGATGTAGAACAGTATTGTAATGTTCAACCTATTTTACCTGTTTATGGTAAAGAGGGTGATGCTTGTATGGATATTTATCCTATACACTGTGAATATGATAATACTAAAGATAGATTTATATATCATACTGGTTTAGCATTTGCTATTGGTAATGATGATGATGGTAATCCTAATGAAATGGCTCTTCGTCCTAGAAGTAATCTCACTAAATCTGATTTTTATATGCCAAATGCGCCTGGTACTCTTGATTGGGGTTATCGTGGCGAACTTCTTATTATTTTTAAGAATCGTACTTCTAGAGATTTAATTCATGCTGTATCTGACCTTGTTGAAGTAGTTGATAAACTTAGACAACATATGCATTTACCTGATAGTATGATAGGTAATTCTAGACTTAAACTTAATAGTGTTAGAACTACAATGACTAATATTCTTGCTAAAGTTTCTACTTCTCCTTATGATTGTAATGGAGAAGATAGATGTGCACAATTAATTATTAATAGTGCTCAACGTATTACTTGGAAAGAAGTTAATTCTATTGAAGAACTTGGTGAAACTGAACGTGGAAACAAAGGATTTGGAAAAGGAACAGGCGGAGAAGCTAAATCTTAAGATTGGTTCTGTTTATATTCATAAGAAAACATCTAATGAATATTCTATTGACGATATTACTAAAATGAAACATCCAGATACAGGTGAATGGATTCCTGCTGTTATATATCATAGATATGGAAATCCTGACCATTTATGGTGTAGAAGTGTTGAAAGTTTTAAAACTCATTTTAGTGATGCTAAAGTTGAAGGAGATGAAGTATATCTATGAAAAAGTTAATACTATTTTATTTACCTGATTGTAATGTTAGTAAACTTTTTGAAGAAAGGCTTCACAAAGCTCTTGCTCTTACTGAGTTTGCCGGTAGGTTTAATCTTATTAGGCATAATCTATATACTGATAATGGTAGACAAGAGGCTAGGAGTATTGGTGTTAATGACGCTCCTACTGCTTATTGTAACGGGTCTGTGCTTCGTGGTGTGCAAAGTGATTACTCTATTAGGAAGTATCTTCGGAGCATATTAGAACAGTCATAGACCTATTTCTTTTGCCCTACATTGAATTTTAATACTTAATGTGATTAATCTATCACGCTTTGATTATCATTCGATGTGGGGCTTTAAAATAACCAATTTTATAAATTCTCATTATATTATATAAATATTATGGTTAAAATTGAATTTTATTATAGAAATGCTGATAAAGATAAAACAGAGGCTATGCGAGAAGCTATTGATATTGCTTTATTTGGTACTAATGTTCAATGTAATTTTAAAAATCTTCCTGACCATCTTATTCTTGAAGATATGATACTTGAAAAGGCTGTTGCTGGTAAGAATATTACTGAATATCCTACTTGTATTATATATCGAGATGATACAGAATATAAAAGATATAGTAATTCTGTTACTTGGGAAGAACTTCGTAATGATATTAATTATCTTACTGGAGATGAACCTACAAGACAAACAAATAATATATTTGTTGAAGCGTTTATTGATGAACATGATTGTATAACTCGTGCTAAATGTGCTGATGCTATTGCTTGGATGTGGAAATATCAAAATACTAAAGTAGAATATATTCAAACTAATGTTGATAATCCGAATAAGTTTGCTATTATAATTAAAGATAGTTGGAGAACTTATGCTACTTATGTATATTCTGATAGTCTTACTACTGAAATGATTAAGAATACTCTTCTTAGAGTTCCTAATACTATTAAAGAAGCTGTTAAAAATAATGCTATTGTGTTATGATACGTATTGATTGTTTTACTAGAGATGGTTGTGACGCTTGTAAAATAGCAATTAAAAATATAACTGATGCTATTAATGAAGCTAATTGTGATATTACTCTTAATATTCGTAATACAAATCTAGATGATATTCTAAGAAAAGAAATTACTAAATTTCCTACTACTGTTATTACTAAAGTCGATAATGATTATAAAAGAAAAGAATTAGCTAGACTTGAAGGAAGTTTTCCTAGTGATTATATTAAAGATATTATTAACAAACTTGAAAAAGAATAAACTATGACAGTTAAAGAACTTATTGATAAACTTCAACAATTTGATGAAGATAAACTTGTTTTAGTTGAAGATGCTGAATATAAAGAATTTCAGGCTATTGATGTTGAACCGGTAGATGATAGATTTATAATAATTACTACTACGATTAAATTTTAAAATTATGGCTAAATTTATTGGAGTTAAAATGATTGAAGCTGTTCCTATGACAGCTCGTGAAGCAAATGACAAAGGTTATAGAATTGGTAATCATTCTTTTGAAAAGGATGGTTATGAAGTAACTTATACTAATGGATATAAATCTTGGAGTCCTGCTAAAGAGTTTGAGAAAGCTTATTATAAACTTGAAGACCCTGCTGGAGATGTTCTTAAAGTAAATGATATTAAGAGATTTATTAGTAATATTGAAAATGTAAAAGTTGGTACTAAAACAACTAATACTACTCTTACTTGTCTTACTGGATTTGAAGTTCATGGTCAAGCAGCTTGTGTAAAACCTGAAAACTTTGATTTAAATGTTGGTTCTAATTATGCTCGAATTAAAGCTGAAGATAAAATTTGGGAAGGTCTTGGATTTGTTCTTCAATGGGCTAAATATGGACTAAAGAAGTAAATAGTATTAATGCTAATGGTTTATATGTTATACTTAAAGCTGGCTTTAATAGAGCTGGCTTTATTAAATTTGATGATTAGCTTGGAACCGCTACGAGTGCTACGCACTCTTCGCTATACTCCCCGTAGAGGATGGAATGGTAGTTGTGCTAGTAATATTAGTATAGTTATTAATGATAATGATTATATTGATTGAATGAATACTAGTCTATTCCATTCCTCTACGGGGAGTTGAGCGTAGCGAAGCGGAGCGTTCTACTAATCCTTAAACTTATAGTCGTTGGCATGACTGAAACCTCGGTAGCTAAGCTAGTCTTACTACTGGGGTTTATTTTTATCTTATTGTTAAACTTAAATATATTATAATTATGGTTGCATTTATTGTTCTTCTTGGAATTGTATTTGGTGGTGTTAAACTATTAGCAGTTGCTAATAATATTAGTGATAGTGAAGCTATGGATAAGTATAGTGGAAAACTATTTGTTATTGGTATTATAGTTTTTGTTATTCTTATGTGTGTTATTGGTAATAATGATGATGGTTTTAATTAAGATAATATTATGGAATTTAATACTAAACTTAGTAAACTTATAGCTCGTAGAAAAGTTATAGAAACTAGAAAAAGACTTAATAAAATTGTTCAATCTCCTTTTGAAATAAATAATACTTTAAAAACTGTTTATCAAAATAATGTCGTAGATAATAATAAAAAATATATTATTACTAGACAAGATTATTGTAGAAATTTTGTTACTATTAATATTGATGTTATTAAATAAAATAGGGCTTGTCTAGGTAGTGATACCATAGGCAAGCCCTTATTTTTTACTAGGTTCAAGTCCAGCTTATTCAAATATATCTTTAGCTATATCTTTATAAGGTATAATACTAAGTATATTTTCATCAAGTTTATAATAACTATTATTATTAGGTAAATCAAGAACTCGATTAATACTACGAACAACAGGTATATTACGAACAGCCATAACTTCAAACTTATTCATACCTTTATATCTACCAGTAGTATATTCCTCAGTAAAGTCTTCTTCAATAAGGAATCTAGCAGCCATAGCAGTAGTACCAATTAAGTCATTAATAGTTTGTCCAATAGCAACAGGACTAGACCATAGTTTTTTACCTTCAGAATAAGCTCCAAATGGAGTAAATGAAGCAGCTTCAGAAGCAAGACGGTCGGCATGATAAAGCATAAGATTATAAATAATACCTTCATCATCATCACCTCCCATACCAGTTATAGCAATTGCTCCAATAATGGCAGCTCCTACATAAAGTAAGTCACCTAAATTACGTCTAATATTTGCTTTTTCATGTTCAGGAAGAAGTTCATAATTAAGTTTGAAATTAACAGCAAATGAAAGTAAATTCTTACCATAAATTTGGAATGCTTTAAGAACATCACTTACATTATTAATTTCTCCTACGTTAGTTTCTTTAAATGGAATAGTCAAATAATCATAAAGACTAGTATAACTACCTTTTTCAACAGTACCTAAAGTTTCATTATAATAACCATTCCAACGATAACGTTTCTTAAAACCGGGATAAAGATGTTTATGATATTGCATAACCGCACCACCCAACCAATGTTGTTCAATATTAGCAGAACCAAGTTTATCATAAACACCATGAACTTTCTTATTTACTTCACGAACTTTATCAATAAATTTAGCATATTCTTTAAGAGTAAGTTTGCTATCAGGTTTTATTTGAGCAATTCCATCTTTAAGTTCAAATTGATTATAAATATCTGGAAGTTCAGCAAATTTTTTATCAATATCTTTAATAAGTTCTTTACGTTTAGCTATATATTCTCTTTGTTGTTCTTCATTAAGATAAGTCTTAACAAAATCGAATATAGGATTAGCTTTAAATAGATTATATTTAGCTCGTTTTTTATTATCAGCTTTAGCATCATCAATGAACTTATTGAATTGTTCAAGTAGAGCTTGGTTCTCTCCTCCACGGGGAGTATTTATTACAGACATAAGAGCATCTTGTTCAGCTTTACGATGATACATTTCTTTACTCATTATATCATAATCACCTCTACCATTATCAACAAGTCTATGAGATTTAAGCATAGCAAATAACATAACATTTTGCATATAATGTTCACCAACAGATTGAGGACTAAATAATAATCCACGAACTCTACGAATATTTTCTCTAAGACCTTCAGCAGTACTAACTTCAGTTACTCTATCAAAGTCAACTACATGACTAAGTTTAATAATAGCATCTTGAAGTGTACTACTATTTTCACTATACATATTAGCCATATAACTAACAGTTCCTTTAATCCATTCAGATTTACCAGCTTCCCAATCTTTAAGATTAATATATTCACCAGCAGCTCGCTCCATAAATATATTACTAGAACCAGTAAGAACGTTAGCAATACCACCAGTAATGTTCATCATCATATATTTACTACCAGTAATGTTTTGAATAAGAGAACCAAGTTTAACTAGACTAGGAGTTTTATTATCTTTATATTGTTCAAATACAAGACGACGAATAAAACTTCTAAGATGTTTACTAGTTTTAGTTTGTTTTTCTTGTTTATATTCAATTTCACCACCAGCACTAGCTTCTCTATCCTCAGTTATACTACCTTTATAATTTATATCATAAGCAGTATTACTAGTAATAATTTGGTCAGCAGTATAAAGAAGATTTTTAACTGTTTTAATAGCATTATATCTATTACTTTCAATTAAGAAACTATTAAATACTTCTTCCCAATTACGATTAAGAATATCATTATGAATCTTATTATTCTTTTCAATAATTTCATCTCTAGCTTTAATAGCATCAGCTTTACGTTTACTAAATTCTTCATCACTTTCATTAGGTTCTTTAAATCTAGGTATAGTAGGAAGTTGTTGAGTATCTTTATTAACTAACTGAACTAATCTAGGATTAGGAATATCATAATCTTTATCAAAAGTTAAATCTTCATTATTTCTCCAACTAGTATTATTAGGAACATTGGCTGTCCAACCAAGAAAACTAAGAGCTTGTTCAAAGTAATCTTTAACAGTCATATCTTTAGATTTAGGTAAGGCTGGAAGATAACCCATATCAACATATCGCTTATTACTATTAGTAAAACAATACTTTTTCATAAGTTCATTTACTTTATTCATAAGTTCAAGTTGATACTCATTAAGACTAGTATAATTAGGATTATCATATCCTGTTCCTACTTTGTACTTATTAACAAAACTACTATATTCTGGATTAACAAGTTCTTCTTTAGGAGTAATATGCATTTGATTAATACGTGGTTCATAATTACCAACAACAGCTGAACCATCATCTTTAATCATTTGCATAGTAGTCCAAATACGAATAGGTTTAATAGTACGAGTATATGGGTCAAAATAATGATTATCTCTATACCATTGTTTATATTCAACACTATCAATACCATATTTGTCAAGAACTTCTCTTTCTTTTATATAGTAATATTGAGTAGTAGTTTCTCTAGTTCTCTTTTGAAGAATATTAATTGCAGCAGTTCTATCAATATCAGTCCATTTATCTAAATCTTTAGGTTTAATAATACCATAAATAGTTCGATTAGGTCTTTCTGCAATAGTTCCATTTTCTTCAACTTGTTCACTAAATACTTCTAGCCATTTATCATAATATTTTTTACCTTTAGCAAAAGCTCTATTTTTATCAAGTTCATATTGCTTCCAATTATAAGTAACATCACATTCACTTTCAATAAATTCAGCAACACGTTTTGCTTTAGCTTTATCAGTACTCTTTTCACCTCTAGTAATTTCATTAAATACTTCAAAACCAGTCTTGAGTTGTTCTAAATCTTCTTGACTAATATCAGCAGCATTAAGAGTTCTAGTAGCATTATCAAAATATTTTTCAAGTATTTTATTAATAGCTTCTCCTACATTAATTTCTTCTTCACTCTTTGATTTATTACCTGTAAGATAACTATAAAAATCAGCACGATAAATTCTTAATTCATCTTCAGCAGAACGAATAATACCAACATAAGGCATACCATTACCTTTAGTATATTTATATTTTCTAACTGTTTCAGCTTTAATAAGAGCTGCACGTTCTTCAGGTATCTTACGTCCATCAACTACGTTAAATTCATCTTTAGCTTGAAATTCTCTAATAGCAAGATTAAGAACACTATTACCTTTATTAGCGTCTTTAAGTTCTTCAAGTGCCCAATTTAAATCTTCTATATCTTTAATATCAAGAATATATCTAGTATTCTTACGAATCCATTCTTTAGCTTCACGATATTCAGGAACTTTCATAAGTTCTTCCATACTAATAAGAAGATTACCATTAGCATCACGTTGACTTTCATATTTACTAATAATAGAAAGTTGTTCTTTAAGTTTAGAATCAAATCCTTCTTTAGCTTGCTTATCATAGAACATTTCTTTAATTTTACGAATATTAGTTTGATAAGCACGAAGTCTTTCAGCTACATTTAAATCATGACCAATTTTTTTATTACCATCTTCATCGTAAAGATTAGTAAGACTATCCATTTGAGCGTATATACGTCCAAGTTCTTCATCTTGACTTTGCGTAGTAACATTATCAGTCGCTTGACTTAAAATATCTCGTATTCTACTATTAAGTCTTTTATATTCAGCAAATTCTTTAGGAATACCATCATCTCCTTTTTTAAGTCCTAATAAACTTCTTTCAAGATTTATAATATAAGTAGAATATTCAATAGTAACATTATTACCATCTTCATCTTGAACTGTAATTGGTTTAAGCTGATGAATAGTAGTCATATCAATAAGTTTAGCTTTATTAGATAAAGCAATAAGATGTTCAACACTATTTATACCAAATTTTTGTTCAGCTTCAATAGCAGCATCTCTATATTTCTTCATCTTTTCTTCCCAAACAGGATTATTAGGTTGAATTAATCTACCATCATCATCAATAATACTATCAAGACTAACAGATTTACCATCTTTAGCAGCTCTAGATTTAAGTTCTTTAAGATAATTTCTAAAGTCATTAGCTTCTTTAATACCATTAAGACGACCTTCTTCAACAGTACCCATTACATCTTTAAGTATATTCTGCAATACAAAGTTACGATTAGCACGAATATCTTGTATCCAATAATCCATAAATCCAGTATCACCATAAGCATCAAATTCTTTCATAAGACCACTTATATAATTAGGATTAGTAGTGCGTAATTGAATCCATCTTTCAAACCAATCTTTTCTAGCAGAATGTACAGTAGTATTAGAATCAACTTGATTAACTAATTTTTGAATCTTTCTAATATTCTCTTTAGTTTTATCATCAAGATTTGTACTATCAATATCAATTTCGCTAATAAGTTTGTATTTATTCTTAAATGTATTAGCACTAAGAATAACATCTAAGAAACGATTTTGAAGTTGTTCATCTTTAAGAACTTTACTAATAACATCTTTATCGTTAATAGGTTTATCAATACCGTCAATTTTAATAAAACGATTAATATCATTAAGAATATTATTAGCTTCAACATCTATATAATTAGCTATAACTGATAACGAAAATTCAGAATTATCAGAAAGACTACTACTATCAAGATAATTAATTTCAGCATTATTAAGAGCATTAAGAACATTTTGAGCAGCAGGTTGACCATGACGAACAGCACGAGAAATAACTAAACTAGCATTTTTAGCAAATCTACCAATAGGAGTTTGGTCATCAACACTACTATATCTATCTGTATTACTAGTAACTCTATCTATTTCATTTTCATTAATTTCAATAAATAAACCAAGTTTATTATCTTCAATATTAGGATATTTAGCTTTATATTGCTGTAAATCATCACTTAAATTAATAGCAGTAGTTCCATTAATGTTAAGATAAAATTTATCATTAATAGTATATATAGTATTATTCTCAAAAGGAGTATTCATAAAAGGCTGGAAATACTCATCAGATATATATTTACTATATAGTTCAGGAACTTCTTTATAACCTTTATTTACAGCCTTATTAATATTATCTTTAATACCATCAATAAATTTATCTCGTTTTTCTTGTTGAGTAAGACCTTCATAAAGAAGAACGGCTAATGGTTTATGAACATTATTATTAGCTATAATACTAGGCTCAATACTATTATAAGTTTCAAATGATTCAAGTCTATCAATAGGATAATAAGCTAAAGTTCCATCATAAGTTCCTTTAATATATAAATTTCTATTAATTCTAATAATATTAACAGCATCTCTATTTCTTATTATTCCTACATTATCAAGATTTTCTTGACCATTAAAAGTAATAATACCACTTCTTTTTAGACTATAATTAATTTTATTATTAGTAAGTCTTTTAAATGTATAACTAGGACAATTAAAACTATTATAATTCTTACGAATAAAACCAATTATATCTTCAACATTATCTTTATCAATAAAACCATAACTATTAATGCCTTTCATAGCTATATCTCCAATAGCTATTCCATTATCGCTCAATCCTCTAAGGGGAGTATTACTTATAAGTCTACTAATATTTCTAGTTCTAAATTTATGACCTTCAACAATAAAAGCATATTTAACTAAATCAAGAGCTGTAAGTTTAATAAGAGGATTGGGATGATTCCAAGCTCTATCAAACAATCTATGAGCTTCATCATTAGTAATATCACCTTGTATGTAATTAATATATTGAATATTTACATTACGACGATTATTTCTTTCATCATTAGCAATTATTTCAATATGTTCAAATATACTACCATCTTGACTAAAATTACGTTTAATCCAATCAACTTTCTGAGCAGGAGTAAGTCTAGCAAATACATCAATTTCAGTTTGTGTAGGCTCAAATATATTTTTAACTACAACATCATCAGTTTTAATATTAACTAATGTACCACTTACTCGTCCAACTTCTAAAACTCTAGATTGACCAGTACCATATTCTTTAATGAATTTAGGATGAACAAATTCTCCATTAACAATAGTAACAGGTAAATTAAGATAAGAACTACCATTATTACCTACTTCTAGTTTATTAATAAGATAATCTTTATAATCATTATATAACTTTTCAGTCATTATTCCACCTTTAGTCCATTCTGCTATTCTATATACATAATCAATAAATACAGGATTAGCAGTTTCAAATACTTGTTGAGTAGCTTTAACACTAAGAGCAGTACTCATTTGTAAAAATGCAGCTAAACTAGGATAACTACTTTTAGATATATCAGATTTAATAAATGCATTTATACCACTACTAATATCAGGAAATACACTCTCTAACAGCAAGGTTTGACCCCCCGTAGAGGATGGAGCATAAATATTACTATTTTCAATAACAGTTCTAGCATCTCTAAACACTTTATCACTAGCATAAAAACTTTGTTTAGCACCATATTTATCAGCACTAAGAATATTAAAATTATTACTTATATCCTGTCCGATTGAGTTTAACCGATTAAATTGTGCTAGAACATAAAGGTCAAATAAAGCCTGCTGAGCCCCATTCATTTCTCCTCTAAGACGAGATTTATATGCATCTGATGAAAATATAAGGTCTGGTGATGAAAATGCTTCAGAGACGCTTAAATTGAATAATTTCTTGAAAGTTTCACCATAACTTTTATCAATAGTTTCAATTAGCTTTTTACGTCCAGCAAAATTAACTTTTTCACCAAAACCAAGACTATGAGCAACTTCTCTAATAGCTTCAGTAAGCGGATTTTTAGTACCTTCCGCAAGAACACTATTAGTTTCTTTCCATTTACGAACTAGTATGTCAATAGCAGGTTGCCACATAAATCCAATAGCAGTATCATAATTACTTCCAAAGTCAACAATAGTTTTGAAAGCATTAAACGTATAAGTATTTTCATTATGTATAGCTCCCTCTTTCATAACATCAAGAATATGAGAAGTAGTCTGAGAACTATAAGGATTAATCAAATAGCCATCAACATTCTTATCATCTCCAGACCAACCAAAATTTTTATGAGTAATACGAATATGTTTATTACCAATAGTTTCAACATTTTCTTTACCATATCTATTAACAGCTTCTTGCTCACTAATCACATCAGTAGTGTACATAACTTTAATACCTTCGCTATGATTAGCTTTAGTAACATTACCAATACTCATAAAAGTATCTCTATTAACACTGATACCTTTAAGTTTAATACCAGAAGTAGCAGCATCAAACCAATCAAGTTGAGTAAAGAAATCACTAGGAGCAACAGTTGTTTTATTAGCGCCAACTATTTCTGCATAAGTTTCATTAGCTTCTTTGACATTTTCAAAATTAGAAGTAGTAGTATTTTCTTCAAATATAGCAGGATTATTAAGTATATCAATAAATGATTGAATAATAGCATTAGTTCTAGCAGCTTGACTACTTGTATCCTCCACGGGGAGTTTTAAGTATGATTCGTAAGACTTAAGTCCACCATCATTAGCAATTTTTTCAACAACTTTAAGATTACCATTATAACCTTCAAGAGTAGCATTAATAACATCTTCGCTATTTTTTAAAGAAGCTCTAATATTACCTTGTTTATTATAAGTCTTACCAAGAATTTTACGACTAGCTTTATCTACATTATCTTTAACATAATTAATATACCCTACTTTATCTTTAGTATATCTAGCATGAGTAATTTCAGTTGGAACACCTTTAACAAGATTAAATGTTTTAGACATACCATAAACACTATCAACGTCAAAGTCAGAACCAGTTTGAGTAACCCATTCATCAGGAACAACAACAGTACTACCATAAGCATCAGGAAGAAACTCTTTAACATACATAATACATATAGATTGTTTACCTTCAGTAGGAATACGATAACCAATCATAGTACGTAAGCTATCAGGAACTTGTTCAATATTTAATCCTTTAAGTTTACTACTCCATCTAGGAAGTTTAATTTCAGTATAATAAACAGGAGTGCCATCAACTTCTCCAATCTTTTTATATTGAAGTTTACTATCAGTTTGAGTTTGTTTATCAACTTTAAAACCAAAATCAGATAACTGAGCAGCATGCCAACCACTAATAAGTTGTCTAGTAATATTAGTATTAAAATAACTATTAGCAATACTTTCAAGTTTACTATTAATATTAGATAAGAATAAAGGAAGATTATTAAATCCAGCACTATCTAAATCAAAAAATTCAAGAAGAGCTTTTTCAACTCCTTGTTGTTGAGCATTTTCTTTAAATCTATCAAAAAATACAAAACGATTAAGATTTTTAATAGTACCATTAGAATTTAAATCAATATGTCCATTGTCATCTAATCCAATACCAAGTTCAGCACAAGTTTTTTCAAAACTATTTCTAATATTAGCTACATAGTTATTAAATACTTTATTTTTAAGTTCATTAAGTTCAGTTCGATTAGGAAGATTATCAAGCATTTTCTTCATAATCTGAATAGCAGCTTTATTACTAGCATCAACCATATGTTGAGGAACTTCTTGCTGACGATAAAGATAATTATAACTAAATAGTTCAGAATTATCAAATACATTATTATCAAATTCTTTAAGTGATTCATCAGTTAAAACACCATCATTATTCCAAAGTGTCATTCTGTTATGTTGTGCAACTTTAACAGTTTCAACAGTATTAATTTGATGAATACCTCTATTAGTCATTATATTATAAACTTTTTCAAGTTCTGTTCCTTTAATAAGTTTAGGAATAAGAACAAACTCAGCATTTTTTACTTGTCTAGGAACTTCAATACCAACAGTAGTATCATAATATAAATCATAATAGAAATTCTTTTGAATTTGAACTTTATTAGCAAATTTAGTCCAATCAATTTTATCTATTGGAGTATCATCTGTAAGACTTTGAATAAGTCCAGCATATTTATCTAATTCACCAGCAGCAGTAATACGACGAATCCATTCTTCAAGAGTAATATATGATTGAGCATCATTAGTATTAACTCCACCTTTAAACGGTTCTAGTATTCTTTCTCTGCCTTTTTTATCAAGTCCAGCTTTTTTAAGTTGGTCATCAAGTCTATCAATAACAACTTTATCAGAAGCTTTAAAAGTATTATAAATAGTAACACCCCTAAATTTATCTTGAAGAACTACTTTTTTACGTTTAGTAACTCCATTAACAGTATAAGGAACAGTAACAGCATTACCTTTAATAGTTATATCATATAAATCAGTAGCTATATCTAAATCATTTTTAGCAAAATCAGTATTACCAAAAGGATTACCACTAGCTTGTACTTCTTTAATACGTTTTAGAATAGCTTGACCATTCTTATAAAAACTTTGGTCACCACCATACATATCGTACATACTATCTCTAACAAGATAATCATTAACTAGAAATTCAGCTAAAGATTCATTATTAATCCTATCATCAATAAATGTACCATATTTATTTTTAAGTTCTTTATAACCATTAGTTATATATTCATTTAACCAATCAGCAACAGCATCTTCAAGAGCAACACGTTGTTCTCCATTAAGAACTACTTGATTATTAACATAGCTAAGTCCACGTGTAGACCCCCCGTAGAGGATGTCAATAGTCTTACCATACCCAATTAGTTCATTAAATGCTCCATTACTATTAGGAGTAATTTTACTAACTAAACGTTTAAAACTAAATATTCTACCAGCTAAAACTTTGTGTCCATCTTTAGTAGTAAATACATTACCTTTTCCATCTTTATGGTATTGATTATAAAAATGTTCAGGTTTATTATTATAAGTATCACTAAATTCAAAATCTCCATTAGTTAAAATAGGATTACCATTAGCATTAGTTTTAAACATTACATTAACAGCTTGAGCCATATTAGTAAGTTCTTGAATAACTATATTATAATATTGTTTAAATAATGGATGTTCTCTATTTATAATTTTAGTTCCATCTTCTAATTGACTTCGTAATCCAGCAAGACTATATCTAGGAGCAGTAATAGTAAAGTTTTTAGGAGCATCACTAGGTATAGGAAGTAAATAATTAGCGGTAGGAGTTTCAGAATTATTAATATCAGTCATAAATAATCCCATAGCAGTAATTAAATAATCACCATCACTCATACTACGATATAAGTCATTATTGTTATTATCTAATTCACTAATACCATTAAGAAGAGAAGTTTTAAACATACTACGAGCATATTCAGTAAGTTTAGGAGTTCCATTTCCAACTCTTCTAAATAATCCATAATTAATTATATTACCATTACTATCTCTATGTTCAAGAAGTAAATTACTATAATCATATTGATGACTAGCAAACTTTTGTTTAGCATAAGCTTCAACCATAGCGTTTTGCTCTTCAACAGTAGATTTATCATCATTGATTATTTTAGCAATATTAGTAATAAAACTTCTATTAATAACATCAGAACTTAAATTACCTTCAGGATTACGAGAATTAAGTTCAACAGGAATATAAATAATATCTTTAAAGACATCAGCCATTTGATATATAATAGAAGTATCACCTCTATTAATAAAACCATCAGGCATTTTAGTTCCTTTATCTTTTTTAAGTGCTTCTACATATTTATTATAGTTTTCAACTGTACGATTAATAACATTAGCAAAATTGATAAGATTATTAGCCATAACAACACGACCAATCTTAGCAATAGCTAAATTAAAACTAGCTTGATTAATATCTGGAAATATTTCTTTAAAAGCATCATATAAATAAAGATTAGCATGAGGAGTATTTTTATATCTATCATATATACGAAACTTTTCACGAGCAGTAGGAACACGATTAGTAATAATACTATTCTTAACATTATTATAAAAAGTATTCTGTAAAATAGTACGAGAATCAGTATTAGGATTAGTTACACGAGCACGAACATAACTATTACCATTAGAATCAGTTTGAATATAAGTTTCAATTTTAGATATAATAGGTTTATTAAACACCATCATATACTTATTAGCAAATACTTTATTTTTGCTAAATAAATTATGTAATTGAATTAAACATTCACAATTTGGAATAGTTTCAGATATACGTTTAAGACTAGCTATAAAATTATCTACATTACTAGTATCAGCACTAGCATATAATATTTTAGATAAATAATTAGCATCAGAAAAAGTAACAACACCTAATTCGTTATTAGTATCAAAAGGATAACTTCCATTATCAAGTTGAGAAGCAGCAGTAAGTTTAGGTAAACTTGCAAGATGATATTTAATAATTTCTTCTACGTGTTTATTAAAATCTTTAACTTCACCAATACTTAAATTCCAAAGTTGAGTCATTAAATCAATACCATCATCTATACTATTTTCATCACCTTCAGTAGAAGTTTCATCAAGGTATCCACCTAATTCTTCATAATCAGTAGTTTGATATAATTCATCTCGTTTAATAAGTTTAGCTACATTTTTATTATTAAAAAGAGCTTCATTAAATTCAGTATTAGTTAATGAACGTAGTAATGCACCATAATTAAAATCTTGAGCATTACCGTATTTACGAAGAAATGCACCAAGACCGTTAACTTTAATAGCAGGGTTTGGATTATTAATAAAACTATTAAGTTCATTATTTCTAGTTTCATCACTTCCAGCTAATTTCTTAGCACGTTTAAGTCCAGCATTAATAACAGTTTCATTGGTACGTTTTTTAATTTCATTAAAAGATAGCGGAGCACCATTATATAGAAAATTAAAACTAAGTTTATTCATAATATCAGCCATATAAGTAATAGCTGTATCTCTAGCTTTAATTGTACTAAACAAACCACGTTCTTCTTTTTCAGCAACAGAAGCTATATCATCCATATTACGAAGTTTAATAGCTCTAGCTTCAAGAAGAGCATTATAAGCTTGTCTTCCAGAAGTTTTAACATTAATACCTTTATCAGCTACAATCTTTTTAAAAATTGGGTCTTCAACCATAGCTATAAGACTATAATAATCTGCATTATTAGAACCATGTTCTTTAATAATAACATTATTAAGATTATTATATCCTACAAGTTTAATATTTCCACAACTCATAAGTTTATATTTAAGTTTAAATTCATTAATAGTAATACCTCTATGACTAATGTAAAGTAAAATTTAATTACATCGTCATAGAGGTGATTTCCTTTCGTTTTAAGCGACTTTTATCTTTGCTCGATTAATTCTACATACAGCTAAAACTGATGCGTCCTGTGTCAAGCAAAGTGGCAAATTCGGGCTGTTGTGCTATTGGCAAACGGCTAGTCAATTCAGCCATATTCAGCACTATATCATCATCAACACTACTAAACATATCAAGTCCATCATTAAGATTATCATTATTATAATTATAATCTTGACTGTTATCTTCATTAGGATTTTCAGTTTGTTCTGTACTAGCAGTTTCTTCTTCAAGCTGAAAAGTTCCTTGAATAGCCTCTTGATTACTTTCTTTAGGCATTTTTTTAATAGCTTTATAAGCATCTCTAGCAGCAGCTAATAAACTATCTTCATTAATCTTAATACCTAACATATCAGCAATAACTTCAAGAAGTCTACTAAATAAAGTCTTACGTTTATTAACTTTTCTATTATCATATTTAATTTCATTAAGTGCAGTCATAAGAGCATTACTAGTAATACTTTCAACTAGAAATTCTTCAAGAGCTTCACTTGTATTAAAGTTCTCAAATAGATAAGGTTTAAGTCTTTCTTTAGTAGCATCATCTTGAATATTAAGCCAAGCTTTAAATTTATCATATATAGGTTTAACTAAAGCAATAGCTTGTTCAGTATTATATTTAGTATAAAGTTGTCTATGTAAACTTTCATGAACTATAATATTAACAACTCTATAAACTCTTTGACCGGCAATAGCAGAACTATTAAGTTCAATTGTATCAGTATCACGATGATAAACAGCATTAACTTGATTACCATTATTATCAGTAATACTATCTACAACATGAATATTTTTAGGTAATATACCAATCTTTTGAAGAGAATCAATATAATCAATAGCAGTTTGGTCATTAGCAAAATATTTTTTAAGTCCACGAGTTAAATTCTTAGCAGTTATAGCAGATTCAAAAGCATTAAAATTAATAGCATTAAGAGTATCATCTAGCATGAACTCTGATAGCTGTTCAGGTATTGCTCCATCCTCCACGGGGGGTCTACCCTCAAGCTCATAAGTAATATCAAGTTTAGAATGAATATCAATTTGCCAATTACCAGCAGTTTCATTAGTATTAGTATTAGCTAATTTAGTTCTAACTAAACCATTACTAATAATAAAATCTTGATAACTATTATAACTATAAGTTTTACCATCCATATTTATAATAGTTTTACCATTTTCGCGATAAATATATTTATTAGTTTTATCATTAGTTTTTGTACTATCATTAATAAAATCTTTACTAATAGCAAATTGAGCATAGTTAAACATTTCATCAATAACAGGACGAAGAGCATTATCTAATTCATCAATAGTACTAGCATTAATACCATAACTTTTACCTATTTTAAAAGCACTATTAACAACATAAGGAGAATTAATAATAATATTACGTTTATAATTACCAGCATCAGAATTAATAGTAAAAGCATAATCTTTACCATTAAAATGTGCACCTTTAACATAAAAGCCTATATTAGTAGGATTAATACTAATTTGAAGTCCAGTATTTCTATCTCCGTTAATAAGTTTATTATTTCCAAATATATCTCCAAGACTTTGTTTAAGTTCACCAAAACTTATTTTTCCACTAATATAATCTCTACAAAGATTATTAACTTCATTCTTAATAGAATTAGTAATACGTCGAGCATCACCTTTAAGTAGATTACTATTTAATGGAACTTGTTTACAAAAAGCATATAGAGAAGTACCATCACTACTTGGAATACTAATAACAGGCATACCATTAGTAGTAAGACTTTCAATAATAGTAGGTTTACTTTCTCCATTAAGATATAATTGACCTTGTATAACTACACCAAGTTTGTTAATATTTTCATTATAACCAACTACTGTTTCTTGTACATCATTCCATTCGCCATTAGCATCATCAATAGTATTAAGAACTCCATATTTAACATTAACAGCTTTAACTTTACCTTTAAAGTCACCTTTAACTATTGTAATAGCTTGGTCATAACTATTAAGAAGATTATTAAACCAACGATTAATACTAGCTTCATGACTGTTTTCATAAGGTTGATTAAATATATATTTAGTAAGATTAACAAGATGTCCAGCTAAATCAAAACTTGCAGCAGGAGTAGTAAAATCTCTAACTATATCAGGATATTTAGTTTCAAATTCTTTAAATAGATTAACAAGTTCTTCTTGTGTAACTTCTTCTTTAACAGCAAGTTCATATAAATGACCAATAAATTCTTCGTCAAATCTATCACCATCAAGAATACTAATTAAAGCGTCTTTAAGTGGAGAAACAACTTGACCATTTTCAGCATGAATATTATATTTCCAACCTTGATTAACCATATCATAATTACCAAACTTATCAATGTTTGGAACTCCTATATAACCAATAATTGTATCATTAGCAAATATATTAATACGTCTAAGCTTACTATCATATTCAATTTCTAGATAATCACCTTGCTTAATACTAGTAAATGCTTTAACATTTTCATTCTCTACTATATACTTAAGATTAACATTATTAGTATGTTCAACTTGAAGTCTTTCAAGACGTTCTTTAGCAATACCATCTACATATTGAACAAATTGTCTAGCATTAAGTTTCTTAATAGTTGATTCATCAGTAGCACGATATTTACCTTGATTATTAGTGCTAGCGTAAAGATAGTTTTTTATTTGATTAAACAAGTAATTTTTAATAATTTTATTACCCGTAACACTATCTATATATTCAACTAATTGACCAATACTAAGATAGACTTTACCATTAACAATTTTACCTCTAGTATTACCTTCACTATCAACACTATTAGCAAAATCATCCATAATAGCTTCTATATTGCGTTCATTACCTGTAATAGTAGCGTAAGTAGCATTAAGTAATAAACGTCTAGTACTATCATCTTGAACAGAACTATATAAACTGCCACCTGTAAGACCATCAATAATATTATTAACTATGTCAGTAGCTTCTGTTTGTTCAAATCCAGCTTGATTAAGTTTATCAATAAAAGATTGTCTAGCATTAAGTAAATCACTACTAGTTGATTCATGCCCAAGAGAATCTTCTAAATCAGCAATACTTTCATAAACTAAATCAGTACCTATTTGACCGCGTTCAAATTCATCATCTGGTAAAGTATTAGTAACTTCAGGTTTAGGAGTGCTAATAGGCTCTTGAGAAACTGGTTGTTCAGTTTGAGATTGAGGTTGTTCAGTATTAGTAGGCTCACTAGGAACCGCTTCGCTTCGCTCCGCTATACTCCCCGTGGAGGATGGAGATGAGTTAGTATCATCTGCATCAGTTTCATTAACTTCATTAACATCAGGATTAACAGGAGCAACTTCTTCCTCTTTAGGAGTATTATTAACATCGTTTTCAATTTCTGCAATTTCAGCTAATTGTTCTAATGTAGTTTTAAGATGTTCATTACCTTTAGAACTTAAATCAAGTGCGGCATAAGCATCTCTAATAACTTTATCTATATTAGGTTTATTACCATTATTAGCATCTTTAATAACAGAATTGACATATTCTTTACCATATTGTTTATAAGCATTACGTAAATCGTCCATAGCTTTATTAACAATCTTTTTACGACTACTATCAAAGAAGTTATTAAGATAAGTTATACGAGATTTAATATTATCATCAGATAGATTAAGTTGATTTTTATTAACTTCAACATTAATCTCAGCATTAACAACTTCTGCTAAATCTTTAAATACTTCATTATATTGTTTTTGAAGTTGAATAGCTGATTGAATATCATTTTTATTTTCAATATCAATAGGAGTATAAAGTTTATTAATAGCATCTAGACGTTCATTTAATTGAGCAATACGTTCTTGTTTAACTGAATCATTAATTGCAGCATTATCTTGAATAGTTTTAATATCTCTTTGAATACTATTAATAATATGTTGATAAATACCATTCTTTGTAGAAGTAATATCAACATTTTCAATATGATTATTTGTAATATCTTGATTTAAAACATCATTAGCCCAATTAAGAAGATTATTATAATTTTCTTGACGATTACGAGCATGAACCATTTGGGTAGCTATAATACGACCAACTTCAAATCCGCCACCAAGTCTATTAGCTTTATTTAAAATAGTATTATATTCATTTTTAAGATTATTAATTTCAGTTTTAAATCTATTAATAAGTTCACTACTTTCTTGTTGTTGTAATCCAAGTTTATTAGTAATACTATCATTAAATTCTTTACTATTAATAGAACTTTCAAGAAGTCCTAAATTACCAGCGTTCATAGAATTAATAATAATATTATCCATATATTCTTTTTCAGCTATACTACGAAGTTCTTCTTCAGTACCAGTAATAATATCTGGATTAACTTGTTTACCGTTTTCATCAGTAATAGTTATAAATGGATTTTTACCATTAGCAATACTATTAAGTCTTTCTTGATATGCTTGAAAAGTAGCAGTACGACCAAGAATTTCGTTTTCTCTTTGTTTTTCAGCAGAAGTCCAATCTTTATCAAGACGTTTATTAATAAATTCTCCAGCTTTATTCATAACACTACTAAAAGTGATACCACCAAGAGCACCCCAAAATGCTTGTTCCCATAACATTGGGTCTTGAAGATAATCTTTAATAGTTTGTTGAGGAATATCTTTATCAAATACTTTTTTACCATTATATAAACCATCTTGACTAGCTATATAATTAATAGCTTCTTCAACTCCTTCTGTCCATTCGGCTTTAACACCATGAAGAATATCATCACCTACATCTTTTAATGTGCTAGTAATAGCTTGTTTAGTAGTTTTATTACTTAAAGCATTAGTAATTGCAGCGGCATCATCAATATTACTATTAAATGCAGTATTTAAATTTCTAAGTCTAGAACTAGTTGTATTACCACTTAAAGCATTTTTCCATAAGTTCTTTAAACTATAAACTTGCCATACATCAAAAAGAACATTAGCCCAATCTTCAGCAAAAGTAATATCAGCACTATTTTTAGCAATATCTTTAGCTACTTCTTCATCAGACATATCTTTATATTTAGGATTATTATTATAAAACTCTTCTCTTTGTTTATCATTCATATTAGCAAGTTGAGTTTTAGAATAATCTTCAATATCATTATAAGTTTGTCTAGCTTCTTGATAATTTTCAAGATAACGAGAAGGAACTCCAATAGCAGTAGCTTCTGCTATTCTACTAGTAATTGCTCTACTCTTTTGCGTCATATTAATAGCATTAGCCGTTTTATTAGCTAATTTATTAAACTTTATACCTTTACCTAATAAAGAAACACCTTTAGCAAGACCTGTACTAGGAATCATAAGAGTTAAAGAACTAGCTATACTAGGAGCGTTACTAGCCCACCAAGCAAAATCTCCAATATCAAAAGCAGCATTGGGATTTTCTCTATATATAGCTAAACGTTCATTAATAGATTCTTTTAAAGATTCAAGTTCAGAACTTATTTCAGATTGATAATCATTAGGACTATTACTAACCATATTATAGAAAGCGTCAGCTAAATCTGCAAAACCAATAGCTGTACCAACAGTAATCTCATTACCAATCTGTCCAATCATTCTTAATCCTTGTTCCCAATTACTTTGATTAACAGCACGTTCTTTATCAAGTTTTTCTGGGTCATCAACAGGATTAACATAAACATCATAAGGAGCATATTTATCTATATCATATTGATTAAGATTATATGATTGTTCAGCAATACGACCAAATAAACGACCACGACCCCGGTCACTAATAGAAGTGCCGGGGTTGTAATCAACTAAAGTAGGAGGCTGTATAGCCCCCTTTTTAGTTTTAGGATTATATTCAGGATTAGGTGTTTTGTTACCACCTTGTAGAAACTTTAATACATCCATATTAATATAGATTATTAGTTAATTCATCGTAGTAATATTGAATAACATAAGGGTCTGAACTACCACTAAGTTGAGCAAGTTTAGTAGCAACATTTTGTTGAATAGCTTTAACAGCATTTTCATCTACTGCCATACCAGCTTTAACAGCAGTTACAGTTTGTTCCCATTGAGATAAATTATCTACAATATCAACAGCATTTTCTTTACTTACTAAACCAATAGTTTGATTATTAGTAGAATTAATTAAATTAAAGCCTCCACCATTAGGTACTAATTTAAATTTATCAATTCCAGTAAATGCAGCATTATTAGTAAGAGAAATAGGTCTATTAGCATTATAATAATTTTCTACTTTACCAGCAGCTTTCCAACTAGTATCTTGATTCCAAGATTGAATAATAGAACTATCAATAGCCCCACTACCTACAAGTAAAGTAATAGGTTCTCTTTTAAGTTTACCTTCTGTATCGTAATAACCAGCAATATTAATTTGAACTCCAACATCACCAGTTTTTGGGTCACGAACAATAGTAGGAGTAATTTCATTTTCTTTAGCACTTCTAAGATAAGCTGTATAAGCTTTTCTATCTTCAGAAGTCATAGGTTCAAATATTCCATTTTCACTAGTAATATAAGCTTCACCTTGAGTTAAATCAATACCACTACGAATAGCCATCATAGCTTGTTCTTCTTTATTCTTTTTATAAGCTGAAAGTTTACTAGCTTCTTCAGGATTAGCGTTCATCATAAAATTAATTTCAGCTAATTCTGGAGTTAAAGCACTAATACCAATAGTAGAAGAAGTTATTTGACCACCATCAAGAACAGCATCATTTTTAGATTTAAGAGAATCAACATAATCAATTAAACCAATATAAGGTTCTTTATTACCTGTTGGTAATACAGTATGATGTTCTTCACCATTAGAATCAACTCGAACAAATTTATCACCATAACCAAAAAATCTAGTCTTAGCAGAATTAAGAAAAGCATTTAAAAGATTCCTAGTATCTTCAGCTTCTTTAACCGCTTTACCAAAACTATAAATAGATTTATGATAATCTTTAGGTAATTCAGCATATCTATAACCATTACCATCAGAACCAAATCTTATTCCAAGACTAGCAGCTTTTTTCTCTCCACCAAGAGAATTAATAAATGAATTATAAACATCATCATTATTAAAATATTGTCTAATAGCAGAACTATCTCCAAATATTTGATTAACATATTTACTATATCTATCTGAATATTTATTACTAGGTAAATCACTTAAACTAATAATAGAATTATATGTATCAAATCCGTCAATACTATCTTGAGATTTACCAACTTTAAGATTATTAATATATTCTTGATTATCAATAATATCATTAAGATAACTTAAAGCATATGCTCTATCAGATGGGTTAGTAATATTAGTCATAATACTAGTTCTAATATCATCTGGATTAGCAGTGCTTAAATTAATATTAATATCAGGATTATATTTGTTAAGTAATCCAGCTATTGATTGTCTATTACTAGTAATTTCAGCTTGAGCTTGAGCAGGCATAAAATTATCAATACGAACAGGAGTACCTTTATAAGTTAAATTATCAATAGCTTGTTTTCTTTGAGCATTACTCCCAGAACCAACTTGTTTAGATAAAGCTAATTGAGCTTTCCATGCTTCACCATAAGTAGTATTACTATTTTGATTATAAAAAGTTGCAGCATTATAGAAAGGGTCAATACGTTTAGCAAGATATTGTTCAGGAGTAAGAAGAATACCATTTTTATCTGTTATATCAGGATTACTACCATTTTGGTCATATTTCCATTTAGCAATCTTATAATCTTGTTCAAGACTAGCTTTAGCGCCAGGAGTATTTTCAATAACAGCTTTAACAGCTTCAGCAAGTTTAGCTTTACTTAATCTTTGCCAATCACCTTTAGTATGAGAATAAATCTCTCCTGTAACAGATTTAGTAATATCGTCAGTAACTTTTCCATTAGCATCAAGCCATCTTGTTTGACTACCTCCGCCTTGTTCTTTAGCAGCCCATTGAAGTGCTTGATTAAGTATTTGGTTCATAGGAATTTCAGAAACTTCTTTATCAATAGGAGCCCATTTACTTCCACCAATAACATTACCATTCTTATCAGTTATATCTTGATAATTATATTTATTAACAGTACGATAATAATTCTTATAATCTTCAGATAAATCAGTACGTTTATCAAGATTATCCATATATGCTTTATAATCTTGTTGAGCACGTAAACGACCAATCATTCCAGGACTTGAAGTTATATCTCCATAAGTTCCAACTATATCATCAAGACTAGAATAAGCATTACCATATTGCATATTTTCGGTAAGAGCATTACGAACTTTATTAAGTTGTTCTTGACGCCAAGCATCTTCAGCTTCATTTAAATCTAATTGAGCAAGTTGAGCATCAATTTGAGATTTAGTTTGAATAGCTTGTTGATGACCTTGTTCAAGAGTATTATAAGTTCTAGCTAAGACATTTAAGTCAATAGGATTAACTTGTTGTCTAAAAGTAGGAGTATAAAAGTTTATCGGCATGATTGTTTTCCTCCAAGTTTTCTACGTTTACGAATAATAAATTCATCATAATCAACTCCAGCATCCCGCATAATTCTATCATCTACATTAGGAGCAGATGCTCTCATAGCACTAATAGTATTATTTAAAGCTTTACGATTTTCATATCTACTAATCATATCTTGAATACCAGCATTAATTCCACTAAATAAATTATTAATATTAGTTACTTTAGCTTCTCTAATACCATTATCAAATGCTGCTTTTCTATCTATATATTGATTGTATTGTTGAGCATTAAATTGACGAACACTTTGCTGATTACGTCTATCTTGATTAATAAGATTAGTTTCTATATTTTCTTTATTACCATAAAGTTCATTAGCAGCTTGACCAGCAGCATTACGAACTCGTTGTTTACGAGCTAAACTTACACGACTACTAGCAGTATTAGAATCAATATCACGATAAGCCTCAAATTTATCTTCTCTAATTCTATCAAGTTGAGGATTAATATTATATTTAGTTTTAAGTTTATTAGCACTAATAAGAGTAGGTTGACCTGGACCTCTCATTTTATTAATAGCTCTTCTACTAGCAAAATAGCTAGCTAAACTACCAGCCATATTACTACCTAGTCCAATCCAATCAGCGGCAGTAATATTTTTAAATTTACCTTGACCTTTATCATCGGAAGATGTAGTTCCTTTAACAGGTGTACTAGTAGAAACAGGTAAAGTAGTTGGAATATTAGCTTCTACTTTAGGTAGATTGCGATTATAAACAGCAGTAGGAAGTGTTTTAGTAGGAACAGATTGAGTTGATTGACTTGACTTACTACGTCCTCCACGGGGGGTCTTCCCGCTAGATTTAGTTTCAGATAAACTTGGAATATTAGTATTATTTGTACTAATACCTTTATCATTTCCATGACTCCAACCAGCTCTAACTAAACCGCTAGTAATTCCAGCACCATCTTCAAATAAAGGAAGTCTACGTTTAGCATAATATTGAGGACGACGATTTCCATTATCAATATTAGATTTATTGGTATTAGTATTTACATTATTATTTGTAATACTATTTTTATACCATCTTCCATTTCTAAAAGTATAATCACTACCAACAATAGTTTCTCCTCTAGCAGATTTATTAATAGGATAAGCAGAAATTCTATTAATAGTTCTATTAGTTATAGGAACATAAGCTCCAATTTGTTCATCATATTCCCAAGTTCTTCCATGACGATTAATACGATTTCCACCAACAGCAAATTTATCGCGTAGACCCCCCGTAGAGGATGGAGAATGAATTAATCCATTCTTAACATTACCATTAATACTAACAACTAATCCAACATTACCTTTCTTTCTAAGTTCAGGATATTTATTATAGACTTTAGCTTTAACATCATTTCTACCATGTAATCCAGCTAATCTTAAAGCATCAATAGCATCGGCTTTAGTAGGAATAGGATAACTTCTATGTCCTCCAGCAAAATCTTTTTTAGCTACACTAGGATAAGGTTTCTTTTTAGAACCATAATCTTTATCTCTACTTAAACCACCCATAGCTTTTATAGTACCGTCATCATTAATTTTATTTCTATCTTTAAAATCTTCTTGAGCTTTAAATACTTTATTTGGATTAGCTCCACCCATAACTAATTTAGCAGGACTAATTCCATTAATAATTGGTTGAGCAGAATAAACTTTAAGTTCATCACCATTAGTTTCTACAATTTCACCATCTTCTACTTCAATACCAGTTTTATCACTAGGACCAATATCAATACCACCTTGACTATGTTTTCTTCCATTCATATAAAAGAAATTATTACCAAGAGGATGAGCAATACCACCATCAACTACATTAGGAACTTTTCCGCCAGAAGCATATTGTTTTTGTGGCATATTTCTTCCATTAGTTCTAGGAGTTTGAATAATATTAAATGGAAAAGTTGATCCAAGATCTTCATCATTAGGAAAAGATTCTTTATTAAAATTCTTAACATAATCAACAAGTCTACCGGCAGTATTATCCATTAATTGTTCTCTATCATTTCTAGGTATTAAATTATTAATACCATTATAAAGAAATTCATTACCAAGTCTTATTAATCCGGTAGTTTTAGCTACTTTATCATAAACTCCACCAAGTGGAGGAATACCACTTTTAATAAATCTGCCATCTTTAGTAACTGTACCTTTAAATTCACTAGGCATGTCACTTATATGAATAGTTTTATTTTTTCTAGGCATTGTTATATAATATAATGAGAAATTAATATTTTATTGATTTTAAGGCTCTCTGTTGAACGATAACATATAATTCGATTAATAGTTCATACTTATATGTAATAATTCAACAGAGGGCAAAAGATTAACGTCTACGTCCGCCATACCGATATGTTTTCAGTCTATCTCTGTAAACCGATGGAGGCATAACAGACTGTTGATTAATACCATTAGTAATCCATTCAGGACGTTCAAGACCAGTTTTAGGAGCACTATAAACAGATTGTTCGTCTTGTTTAACTTGAATAGGTTCTTTACCTTTGTTTCCAAACATACCACCAATTAGACTTCCAGCAGCTCCAATGGCAGCACCAATCCAAGCTTTTCTACGTCCACCGCATTTATATTTATTAATAAAGCTAGAACGTTGATACATAGTCATTGGATTAGTCATTGCATTAGAAGTAATATTAAGTTGTTGTTGACCTGATTGAAGTTGCTTACGTTTCTCAGCTTCTTGAGCAATACGTTTATTTTCATTAATTTGTTGATTAGCATTAATGCCTTGCCCTATAGCAGCACCTAATTTATCAAGTCCTCCTACACCAGTAACAGAACTTGCAAGACTTCCCAAACCAGGAAGAGCTTGAACAAGTTCTGTACCAAAATTAGCTTTACGTCTAATTCTTCCACCACATTTAAGGGTAAGTTTATCATTATATTGATTAACATAATCTTGATTAGAATAAGCACTAGTTAAAGCTTGAGCATTTTGTAAAGCATCTTTATGATCTTGTGCAGCTTGAGCTTCTGCTTGAGCCTTTTCTTGAGCTTTCTTTTGTTTATTACCTTTAATTATACCACCAGCTATACTAGCAGCAGCACCAATAATAGCACCAATAAATGCTTTTTGTCTTTGTCTATCTTTGTACTGTATCATAATTTTCTAAATTGGGTTTGGGCACATTCAAGACTTTCAAATTCAATGCGCTTATTATCTGTATTATTAAATATGAAACGAACTATAAAATAATTACCATAAACTCTACGAAGTTTATCACTTGGAGAATTAGGATGTTTATTAATAGTATTACGAAAATAATTAAAGTTATATTGAGTTAGTTCATACCAAGGTTTTTTATAAGCATTAAACTTATTAAGTTTATCAATATTAATATCAATATCATCAGTATCATTATCTTCATTAAATATACGAAGTATATCTCCAGCATAAGGATGTTCTCTTAAATCTACAGGATTATTAATATTATCACTATAAATAGGAATATATATTTTGCGTACTTTATATTTAATAAATTCAAGAAACTTAATAAGTTCATAAGATTCATTAATAATAATATCAATATAACTATTATAAACAAGTTCTGGTTCTTCGCCAACTTCTTGTCTTGAAATCATATAAAGACTATTACTATCATCTCCCATGTGAGTATTAAATCTACCATAATTATATTCATTAGTAAACACATGAAGAGGACAATTAAGTCTATCATTATTATGTTCAGTTTGAAAATAACATTTAGTTTTAGTTGACCAAGCATTATTAAAGTAATAATCATGTAAACTAATAAAGCTACCAACTTTATAATTAAAACTTATTACTTCATTATGAGCTTCTTCAATAATAGTTTTACTAACAGGATTTATATTATCATATGTATAATCAAATTTAATTAAAATACGATTATTATATTTATCATGAGCAAATCTAACATTATTAGGACGATACTTATCTAACCATAACTTTATATCTTCATACATTAATTTAAGTTGTCCATCATCAAATTGATAAAGAGTATGAAAATCGTCATTATAGAATATATAACCAAATTCTCCAACTATATATGCTAAATCATCTTGCAATCCACCATATCCTTTATCACTAGTAAAAACTTCTTTATAATCAACTTCAAAAGCATCGGGTTGATAAAGTTGTACATTTTCATCTTTAGTTTTAAGTGCAGCACTGATATCAAACATAAACATACTATGTTGAGTATGTACTAATAGATAATATCCAATACCAACAAGATTAGTAATTATTCCTTTATTTTCAGTAATATTTTTATAACTTTCAATAGGAAATACTCTCCAAGCATTAACTTCACTTTCATCTTGAATAATATTACTACGTCTTATAGTTTTATCAAAACGAGTAATATTAATAATATCATTACGATATTGAGTTAATAACTTAGGAACAAATTGATCAACATTACCAATAGGGTCTTTAAATAAATCAACACTATTTTTAGGTTCTACAAACGTACCAAATGCAACACTTTTTGTATCAGTTTCTTCTTTAATACTAAATGCTATTTTACTAGGTTCATTATTAAAACATTTACTTTCAAAGAACTTATCGCTATAAAGAGGAAATTGAATATATTCAACAAAAGGTTTATCAAACCAACAAGGATGTACACCATCAATATAATAATAAGGAGTATTATCAGGTAAATATAATCTATAATCTCCTTCATTCATAATAACTCTATTATCATTATATACTAATACTCCATCATATGTCATTCTACCATTATATCCATGTTCAATAGAATATGTTCCACTAGAATAACGAACATCATTAAGTCTTATAAGTTCTTTTTCTTTATTAATATAAATATTTCTAGTACAATTAAGAACAGTAGCAAGAAACATAGTTTCAGCATCTAAAGAAAGTTCTTTATAATCATCCATTTCTAATGCTGTACCTTTTCCAGCTCTATCATCTGCGATACTATCAGCTACTACTAATTTATAATTATTAATAGGTTTATATACATTTCTACTTATTACTCCTATAACAGGCATATTATAACTATATGGATAAGCAGTATTAACAACCATATCAACAACATCAGATTTTTTTCTAAACGGTTCAAATGTACATTTACCATCAATACGAATTATATTAAAATCATATTTAATAGTATCATCAATGTCAAATCTACCACTATATAGATAACATTTATCACTAGTATAATTATTAGAAACAAAACCTGGCTTAGCAGTATACTTAGATTCTTGCCATGTAACATTACTAGCTATATTAGCAAAATCTTTTCTAGTTAATAATCCTGTATATCTAGTAATAGGTTCTACTTTTTCATAACTAACAAACCAACCAACATAACCTAATTCTTTTATTTTATTCCAAAGATTATTATCAATATTAACATTAATATAGAACTTATTAAAGGTATCATTCATATTATATACAAAACCTCTAGTATGTTCTCCACCAATAGATTCAGACTTAAATATTAAATCTGGTATTCTAAATAGTTCATCACCATTAATATTTTCATAATAACCAAATTTAGCTTCATTATCATAATTGCCATAAATAATTTGATTACTAGTTGGAGTATAGCTACCACTATTTATAACTTGATAAACATATAAATCATTATATTTATCTTTATCTTGATAGTCTATAAAATAATTAGAAATAAGAGTATATAAATCATCTCTATTAGTTGCTTCTAATTCGCCAGCCCTATTAAGTAAAATATTAGTTAAAGGATTATTAATAGGTTCAGCAGTATAAACTACAATTTTATTATTAGCAATATATTGTTTAACATTAGAACTAATACTAGATATTGGAATAGTTCCACTAATTACAACCCAATAAGGAATAGTACCAGCAGTACCATTAGTCCAATTAACAGTTATTATAGTACAATGAGAATTATCATTTATAACATCATTTATATATTTATCTTTATTAGATAATTTATATCCTCTACTAGCATCACCATACTTATCAACAAAATGAATAAAGAAATTATATACTTCTCCAGGAATAAGAGTATCATTCTTTTTACGTTCATTAAAATCATAAGAAGGATCAATTACACTATGAGTAATTCTCATTTTACAATTATCAATATCAAATTGAGCAGTTCCAAATATTACAACTCCTCTAGTAAATACAGCATCTTCTGTAAATCCAACACCATTATAAGTATAACAAACAATTTTAACTTCACTAGGTAAACTATAACTAGATATATTATTTTCATACTTATAACTAGTAGGAATAATAAAACAATTACATGCTAAATATTCTTTAACATTAGCTCCGCCTTTAGAACCTACTTTTATTACAGTATTATAATTAACTTTTAAATATTCATGAGCAGCAATACCTTGAATAACAGTTTCATTAAAAAAAGTTTTAAAAGTACGAAAAGGATATTGATTATTATTAAATAGTTTAGTATAATCAGTTATTTTATAATCTGCAGTTCCAGTAAATCCAAGACTAGCCATTTTAAAATAAGGTCCTTTTTCACTAACTGCTTGTACAACATTATAACTGTTATAATAAGCATTAACAGATTTATTTCTAAGTTTAATAACAATATCATTAACAGATTCTTCTAATGTTTTACCATCACTCAAAGTTCTATTATCATTATCACTTTTTTCATCATAATTAGCAATATATATTCTATTTTTATAATTAATAATGTTACCAACATTATAATAATTATAATAATCAGTAGTTAAATCTGCTATATTATATTCCACAAGTACATCTCTACTAAACTTAAAAATATTACTATTTAAATCATCAGTTCTAAAAGCTTGCGTACTATCTTTTTTACATATAATAAGTCCTAATTGATAAAGTCCTGAACGACCACCAGTAATACTTACTTCAAAAGTTTGATTACATATATCTTTAGAATCACTAAAAGAATCACTATTTCCATAGCAATATCCATTAGGGTCATCTTTAGGATCATAAACAAACTCTTTACGAAAACAAACTTTATTAATAACTTGTGGAATTATAACATCATTAAAAATAGGAAATCCAATACTATACCATTTAGTATAATTAGTCTTATCTATTTTATATCTAATAAACATAAAATAAAATCCTTTATAAGCAGCTCCACTAACATAATTTAAATTGCCAACTGTGGGTAAAGTTACTTGAGGAATGATAGACATTTCAGTATCAGGACTTCCAGAATCTAAATCAATATTAATAGTTTTAAGAGGAACATCAATAGAGGCATCGCTTTCAGCAACAACAATTATAAGATGATTTTTAACATTATATGTATATGTTCCTTTAATCTTACCACCATTATATTTCCAATTACTATTTACTCTATAACAACTAGAAGATTCTTCATTATATCTATAAATATAAGATTCATTATTATCTACATTAATAACAAATAAAATAAGTTCAGTGCTAGTAGAAATAACACCAACTATTTTAAAATTATTAATACCATCTTCATGAATACTATTAGCAATTATACTACAATCTTCAAGCCCTTCTTCATTAACAATCACCCTATCGTCATTACTTATCTTAACATTCTTAGCAGCAACTAAAGAATAAGGAACACAATCTCCAGGATGTTTATTAAGACTAAGTTTCTTTTGTATATTCATAATTATTTAGGAAAAGTAAAGTTATAAAAGAACTCATTCCAACCACTATCATCATCACTTTGTTCATCTAATAAAATACTAGTCTTAATATCTTTTTTCATACTTTCCCACAAATAGAAAGGATTAGTACCATATTGACTAGCAGAAAGATTAAACACAGGATGTTTATACCCTCTCATAAGCATACGAGCCATACAATAATAAGCAAGACCTTGAATTAGTTTACCGTTAGCAGGTATTACAGGAACTTCACAATGATAATTATCGCTATATTGAGTTTCAATATCTTTATAAACAATAGTTATACAAGTATCATTAAAGTTAAGTTCAATAGTATTACCATCTACTAGAACGTAATTATGACTTGATTTATCATATCCTCCACGGGGGGTCTGACAATGAGAATGTACTTCATGTTGGCATCTAGGACATTCAGTATTATTATGAACTGTATAAACAACAGGATTACATCCTATTTTACCAGTATCAATAACTTCTCTAGTTCTAGAACCATTAGGACAACAATCATCGGGCATACCAAGATAATCTTTATTAGTAGCACGTTCCGGACTTTCGTCCTCCACTCCACCCCCCGTAGAGGATGGAATTGAATTATTATCACTACAATTATATCTACTATTATCAGCTCTAGGTACTTCACAACCATTACTATCATATACTTTAAGACCGTCATCAATAAGACAACATTTACTTTTAGCTATCTTATTAATGACGGTTAGTTTCATTTTCTTATCAACTTTACGAAGAACTTTAAGTTCATTCATAGCATCAACACACCAAGCAGGAACTCTAGGAATCCAATCACTTCCATCAGGATTGAAATCATTATCAAGTTTACCAATTATATGTTCTATCGTAATCGTTTTATTATTTGCCATAATATTAGTTTTTATATCTAGTTTTATTACCATTATTATGTGCTCCACGTTCATACTTTTGTTGATTAACATTTCTAATATATTTAAATGGAGCATTAGGTTCTCGTTCAAGATAAACAAGAAGTTTACTTCTTAATCCTAATTTAAGATTAAAAATATCATCAACAGTTTTACATTCAGAATTAAGTTGTTTAGCATCTTTACCTCTAAGTTCTCTATTAATATAATTAGCATACTTAAATTTAATAGCACTATAACTATGGGTTCCATTATTAATAAGTTGTATTTCATAAAACTCTTTATTAGTTTTATAAACTACATAAGGAATACCATCATACTTAAGTCCACGAATTTTATATATTTCTGCTTCTTCTTTATCATAAGGTTTAAGACCAGCATCAATAATTTCTTGTTTTTTAAGTCTAGTAGCGTTCCAATCAACATAAGTATCCCTAGGTTTATCTCTATATCTCCAGAAATTAATAACTAAATCACCAATTTCATATTTAAAATGATAAGCATAACCTTCAAGAACACATTTATGAACACCATAACTATAATACCTATGAATGTACTTTTTATAATCAGAAAGACTTAATTCAGAACGTCTTGTAGCAAGTTTAAGAGCAACAATATAATCATTTGCTTTTTTAGCTAAGTTACAATAACGCAAAAGTTGGAGAAGAACAATACGTCTTTCTCCAACTGTATAACTAAGTCGATTATTAATTAATTGCTCTAACTTATTAATTAATTCAACATTATCATTAAGAAATTGAAACCCATATTCATTAAGATTAATTTTTAAATCATCTTTAATAACTTGATTTTTACTTTTAATATAAGCACGACAATCAGCTTTCATCTTATTTATAACTTCAAGTTCTTTATTATATTTTGCCATATCGTCATTAGAAGTTTCAATAAACTTTTTATAATAATGACTAATATCTATATCTTTAATCATAATTTATCTAGTTACAAAATTATCAATAGGAGTTTCATTTGTTTGACGAGGAACTTCAATAAGATTACGTTTAAATACAATCTCTTTAAGAGCACCAATCATATCTTCAGGAATAAGAAATTCATCATCATCGTATTTAGCTTCATCATCAATAGGGTCATAATTTATATCTTTAGCTTTTTCAACAGTTTCGGTAGGAACAAGATAAGGAATTTCAAATGGAGATTCAATAATAATAGAACCTATATTTTGAAACCAATCTTTATTATTACTAAAGAAATAAATATAACCATTAATATAATCATAAACAGGAAGATTACACATACCTGCAAGATAATGATAAAACTTAGCACTAGCTTCTTTTGCAAATGGTATTTCTATCCCAGTATGTCCGGTAGTTCTAATTGATTGGAAAGGTAAGTTATTAATAAGTCTAACTGGCTTTGGAACTTCTTGTTTAGTACGTTTAATTGCAGGAAGCCCAAGAGTTTGACTATTATATAAATCGCCATCAGGAACATTAATAATAGAAACACGAATACGTTGCTGAATGCCTTTATCAACATATTTATGATTTTCATAACTTTTACGAATTAGTTCATTACGACCATGAAGAATAGCATATCGAAGATTACGTCTAAGAGGAATACTATTAGGATTGCCAACAGCATGGGCAAATTCACTAATTAATTGATTAAGACTAGCCATATTAAGATTGACTTGCATTTTCTAATTGATGAACTCTTTGTTCAAGTTCATTAATCTTATTAGAATATGTTTCAACTTTAGTTTTAAGTTCATTAACTGTTTCAACTAATTCGTTATGTTTTTGTATTATAACTTTAACATCTTGTTCAAGTTCAGTATTATTAGTATAATTAACAATAGAATTTAATAATTCAATTAATAAATTTCTATCTTTATTAGATATATCACTATTTAAGTCACATATAGTTCTAATAATATCGTCTTTAAGTTTATTTTTAGTCATAACATATTATGTTTGAGGTTTAACTTTTTCTTTTCTATTTTTAGCATAAATACGCCAATCATATTTAGTAATTTTAAAATTAATAGGAAAATGATTAAGTCTATTAATATTATTATAATAAACTGTTGCAGGAGTAGTATCGAGAAATACAAAAACAGAAAACAAATTAGCCAACTACTCCTAGCAACAGTTCCACGTGGACTTATTTAATCAAGCTTAACTGTGGTAAAGAAGCCGACATGAGCATCAGAATCCGACCGAACCCAAGTAGAATTAAAGTCACCAGAGCCAGCCCCAGAACCGTGATCAGCACAACCGCCAAGCAGAAGCACACGAATAGCTTTATCTGTATCTTGTTCATCATCATTTCTTTTCCAATTATAGTCAGCTTTTTTATTAGTTCCAACTTTATTAGGAACAAAATAAGAACCAAATCTAAAATCAAATTCAGTAATAAAATTATTAGTATTAGCTTGGTTACCTATAAAATAACATTTATCTTGAATATTATCTATTGTAATATCAGAATGATTAACACCTTTTTTAAGAAGATAAACACTATTGTAATTTGCATTACGATTTATAATAGCTACATCTCTAATAAATGTCAATATATCACCAAAAAAGTTTAGAATACCACGATAAACAGCAGGATAAGTATTTAAATTACTTCCATCTGTATTATAATTACCTAATACATAATGGTCACCATTTGTACTACCATTACCAATATTATGTTCAGCACTCCAATAAGTTTGTACAATAGGATTATTACCATTAAAAGCTGTCCATCTATCCCAACTTAAATCTGTAACACCAGCACCAAGTCCTCCTTGTTTAAATCCATCACTAGTTAAATTAATATTTAATGCAGCTTGATTATCAAAATTAGCATACTCAATATAACAAAGAGCTTGTAAAGCACAATATTCAATATAATCAATCATTGTAATCCAATCGCCACGATTAGCACAAAATTCATTTGCTTTATTATAAGTAATACCAGTTCTAGGTCTACCTTGCAATTTAGTAGCAACAATAGAAGAACTTTTATTTCCTCCTAAATATCTAGTATCATCATATTTAATACAAGCACTAAATACTTCTTCTTTACCATCTTCTCTAGTTCTAGTCATAGTTTTAGTATGACTTATAATAAAAGGATGAACTCTAGTAAATGTTCCATCAATATTAAAATCACTTATCCAAAGTTGATATTTAGTACCAGTATCTTTAACGCACATATAAAACTCTGGAACTCTTACCCCAACATCGCCATCACTTCCATCAAGAGGAGGAACAAAACCATTTTCAAGAGGTTTAGCCCAACCCGTAGGATTAAGGAAATAACTTATTTTCTTTTCATTATAGACACAACCTTTAAGTCTATTTTGAATAGGAAGTTCTCTATGAAATTTAGCATTGCCAATTCTGATTATATCATTATCATCTTTAGTCCATTCAATACCATAAGCAGCATTTTCAAAAGTAGGAATAGATGCAGCAGAACCCCAAGCTGGATTACCTTGTTCATTAATAAATAAACTATCTCCTTTAGATACTCCATCTAAATTAGGTAGATGTTTAAGTCCTTCTGCAAGTTCATTTAGTATATGCTTGTTAAATCTTAACAAGCCATTATACATCTCTACTAAATTAAAATTCATGTTAATCTTGTTCTAGAGCATCAACTCGATCGTTAAGAGAATTAATATTACTAGTATTTTCATTAACTTTAGTTACAAGTCCTCGAAGAGCAGCAATTATAGCATCGTTTTTAGTATCATTACTAGCTTTCATAGCATTAATCGCAGCAACTATATTTGTATTTGCGTTATTAATAGTAGAATTAACAGTATCAAGTTTATTACCAATAGTAGTTTTCATACTATCAACAGCAGCTTTAATACTATCTAATTTAGCATCAATTTTGTCAAAATGATTATTAAGAAGAGTTTGAGTTTCATCTGATTCACTTTTATGTTGATTTTCAAACTCATTAAATTCAGCTTTAACCATTTCATGTAATTCAGTAATCTTTTGACTAATCTCATCAAGATTAACTATAACATTATTTTCTCCAAGCTCATCATGTTCTTTATTACCAGAAATACTAAGTTTAAGATTATTAATAAGTTTATTAATAGCATCTAACTTATAATTAACTCTTTTATCATCTTCCATATCTTTAGAATTTAGTTTGTTACAAATATAAATTATATTATTAACAACAAGTAGTTTAACAATATTATTAACATTTTTTAATTAAGCAGTTTCAGAACTATTAATACCTAGATATTTAGTCCAAGTATAATGTTTACGTTTACTAATATAATTAAGATTATCATCATTAATATGAGCTTCTTCTTCAAAACTTACATCTTTATAAGCATCATGTTGTTTAATATGAAATAGTCTTATAATAAGATATTCAACACCATACCATATATAGAAAAAGATATATAACATCTCTTTCATTTGTTCTGTATGAATAGCTTCATGATTAAGTTCTTTGTTACTTAATTCTCCTTTAGTAAATATAATACCAAAAATATTAATAGCTTTATAACCATTAAAAGGAAAATGTTTAGTCTTAATAACTCTCATAACTTTACTATTTTGAAATTTAATATTGTAAATATTTATGTACATCCATAGAGCCACTTTTTAGGCTCATAACAAGACTTTCATTAAATCATGTACAGTTAATCAGCTAGGCTTAAAACTAGCCAAATTTGGCAAGCTATACTCCCCGTAGAGGATATAGCAGGCTTGAATTAGTCAATTAAATCTAGCTAATCAATCTCATACAATCTTAACCAATAGTATTATCAATATCTTTATAACCAACTCCAAGTTTCTTTAGAATAGGACTAACAGCCCAACTCCAAAACACAGGTGCAAGAATAGCACTATTAACAAGCATAATAGCATTATCATATCCAGCAGCAATATAAATACCAACCATAGTAGCAATACTTATTACTAATACACATCGTTTTTGCCAAGTAGGAACTTTATTATAGCCATTAAAGTAATCAACAACTTTAATAATAATATAAGTTAGAACATTAACAATAAACATAAATCCAAAGTCAAAATTACTAAGGATACCATCTACAATTACATCAATAAATTTGTCCATACTAAAATTTAGATAAATAAAAAAGGGAACTATCCGAAGATAATTCCCTTTTACAGTTTTACAATAATGATTAGTTATTCATGTGGAAATATTCCCATACTTTATCACCATCAAAATCTACATCTTTATCTGCAATAGGTTTCAAGAACTTATCAAAACTATTAATATTATTAGTAATTGCTCTTTTAGCTAAAGGAGTTAGAAGTCTTATAGCAGGAGAACTCTCACCCATAGATATTAATTGTTTAACAATATAATCTTTAATAACCTCTGTAAGCGGTGCAATTTCAGCATCAATAGCATCCCAAATTCCTTGGTTAACAGGCTGTTGTGGAATTACCTGTTGATTTTGAACTACACCATTATTTGCAGCTGCAACAGCATTTCGACGATAAGCTTCATTAATTGCTTGTTTTTGACTTTGAAGAAAAGCAATTTGTTCATCAATGCTATTAGTCATTTTTTCACTAGGTAATAGTAAAGGGTCGCCATCACCTAGTATGAATTGATTAACAGGTATCATATCTATTCTAATTTTATGTTCTTAATTAAACTTAGTAATATTACTGAGCAGGAGTTGTACTAGCAGTTTGAGTAAAACCGCATGGTAAACAACCGTTAGCATTACGTCCAACTAAACCAGTAACAGTAGGTTCATTCGGAAGAGTAACTACACCATAAATAACATTGCAAGTCTTTTGATTAGTATAGTTGATACCAGCCGTAAACATTCTTTCCATTTCGCATTGGATAAGTTTATCCTGATAAGGACGAATAGCTTTAGTAACAGCTAATTCGGCTTTCAATTCAGATATTTCTTTACGGATATCATCATCAGCGTCACGAGTGTACTTGTAAAGATTAAAATGATCAGTGTTATTTTTCTCAATAAGAGCATCAGTACGATTACGTCCATCAATATAAACACCAAACAGTTCACTATTAAGACGTTCTCTATCTTCAAAGCGTTGATTCTGCTGTGTCAAAGCCCACTGATAAAGACCACCTTGTAAAGCAAGAGTATCTTCACAAGTTTTCTCCCATGCTTGGAAAGCAGTAGGAGCACCGTTATTTCCGCCTAAGCTAGCACCAAGAACATTAATGTTAGTAGAACCATCTCCTAACATTCCACCACCAGCACCACCTAAAACACTAGCAGTAGTAGCACGTCTACCACCGAACAAAGCCCAAGCACCAAGTGCAGTACCGATAATACCAAGCGTTAAACCTGCATTAGCTTTACCGTTTACATCACGACGACTAACACCATCATCTTTGTTCAGCTATTAGCAATATTTTAACTTTCAATAGGATTATATATTGTCAACTCACCAATTTTGTCAAGTTTAGTATATTTTATTTCACCAATTGAAGTCTTACCATCATTAGCAGGACCAGCTTGACTAGCAACATTACATTGAATAACTTGTTGTCCTCTAAATTCAGAATTACCTGCAACAAAACCATAATTAAATTTATAATTATTGTTATATTTTGAATTATAAATAGTATTATCTGAATTAAGTAAAGCTGTCATATAAGTATATTCGTAAGTATCATCTTTATCAATATTTAACTTAGGAGAACCAAGAGTATTAATATTTCCACTTAGATTTATTTGATTATTCCATACTTTATACTTAGTATTAGGAGTATTTTGATACCAACAATAACCATCTTTATGTACCATTCCATTACCAGTACGAATTACTTTAACATTAGGAAGTTCAAGAATACTATCATCAACAGGATTAACTCTAAAATATATAGATCGTCCACCACCAATAGGTCTGGCTTCAACAACTTCACCATACCAACATTCTTTATAACCTCCATTACTATAATCAGGCATATCTATTTTACCATCAGAAGTTGGAAATAAAAATTCTCCACGTTTATCAATATCATCTTCAACATTTGTTAATTGCCAAGCACAAACTATAACTCCTCCTTTATAAGCAGTACATTCAATAGTAACATTTCCAATACCTTTTTGACCATACCAATTAGCACATAAATTCATCTTCATTATATCAGGCATTTTATCTTCTAATTCAATCATGGATTCAATATTGAACATAATACATTCAGCACCAGACTTTGTATTATCACCACCCCAATATAAATAAGGTATAACACCAGGTCTTTGACTCCAAGAAAAACCAACAGATGAATAATTTAAACTATCGATAGGAGAATTAACATAATATGATTTAGTATCCAAATCAGAACCATCATTTTTACCCCAAATATATCTAAGTTGAACACTAGTAAAATCACTAAAATGAATAACAGAAGTAGGCCAAATATGATTAGCGCCATCATAAACATGAGCAATATTAGTTTGACCTACTGTTCTCTTTCTAAGAGGTTGAGCAACTCCTCCTTGACGTCCAAGATTTAAACTCATTATTCATCAACAATATTATAAGTCATTCCAGCAACCGGGGTTATAGTTGCATATTCAGTAGAAGTACCTGTCCAAATAGGAAGACTTAATTTATTATTATTTGCACTAGGCATAGTCATATTAACTCCACATCCATCGTTAATAGCTTTTTGAATCTTATCAAGATTAACACTTTGAGTAATAGTTTGATTTATTTCTTCTTTAAAACTATTAAATGTATTATTAGTAACATAACCACCAAGTAAATTATTAACTTCTTGTTTACTATAAGTTTCACTTTTAGTATAGTAATTATTAAACATGTTATTAATTTCTTCTTTGGTATATCCTACCATAACAGAAGTATCACCCATTACTCTCCATTCAGTACCATTCCAATAACAAATCTTTCCACCACGATATTCAATTTGACCAACAGCCCAATTACTACAAGTAACATTAGGAAGATATTCAGATTCTTCACCAACCATACCTGTAAGTTTACATTTGTTCAAATCAATAATACCGTTTTCTATAATACCACCTTCAAATACAAGTTCACATCCGCTAGGCATTGTAATAGTTTTACTATTTAAATTAAAAGCATAACGAATAATATAACGAGTATTTTCTTCATTAAGCATATCTTGAGTAAGAACAGATTTATAATGAAGATAAATATTATTTTTAACTTGAACTAAATCTTCATTATTAAAATAATATTTAATATCATCTATATTATTAACGTATATAACATTTAATCTAGGACGTTCATCAGAAAGACAAGTATTATAAACATTATAATCATCAGATGAACCATAATTAACAGCAGCTCTTGATTTAACTCTATCAGTAGCTTCTACAATAGTCCATCTAGTATAATAATTATAAAATCCTACACCATCTTCACTAGTCTTAACTCTAAGAACAAATAATTTATGATAAGTATCATAATAAACTCCAGCAGTATTACCTAAATCAATATTGATAACTTCATAATTATCTGTATTAAGAATTATCTGACCATATTGTTCACAATAAGTATCATTAAGAAAACCATCAAATGATAAATGTTCTACATTATCTATTTCATCCTCCACGGGGAGTAAAACCCTGCGAACTATTTTATATCCTTTACCACTTTTATATTCAGGCTCATAAGGTCTATCTTTAAGACTAAGACGATTAACATTACAACAACCCGGACTTAATCTAATAGTAATATCTTCTTCATCTGGATAATTAATAATATTAACTTTACCATCTCCAGCAATCATTTGTTTAAGAGCTTCATTAAGCATATCCCAATCAATAGTTCCATCAGCAATAGGAATTTTAGCTCCACTTTCTTCAAGATATTTCTCACTAAGAATTTTAGTCCAATTATCATCAGAAACCCAACTAGCTTCAACACCAGCTTGCATGTTACTACCTATATAACTTTCAGTTACAGATATATTATGTTCTGCGTCATAATAACTTATAGTAAGACTATTACGTCTAAATATAGCAGGTACAGCTTTACGAGTGTTAACTCTAGTTCCTTGATATGGAATCCATAGATGATTAAATCTAGAAAGAACAACAGTTAAATTATTGTTTGTATCTTTATCAAGAATATTTTGAAGATAAGTAATAGGAAATACTTTATCATAATTATTCTGACTTAGTTTTTCATATAATTGTTTATCATTCATAGCTATATAATTAATTTGAATAATTTTAATAAGTAAATAAACAATATAGTTATCACTAACATTGTTATATTGAATAATATTTTCATCATGCTTCAACTAGAACTCTTATATTAAATACTATATTATTAGAAGTCATAGTAAATTGACATAGTATAGTAAAACCGGAAATAGTAGTATTAGAATTAACACTAATAATAGTGCCGTTATTACTTATACTAATACCATTAACTATACTATAATTACTTAAAATACAGTTATATTTATCACTGCTACCACCTTCATGTTCAAACCAAAATTGTAATTTACCAGAATAAAATGTACTAACATTAGTAGGAATATATACGTAAACACTAACAGGACTACTAATAATATTATTATAAGTTGTTTCTCCATCATATATAGTATCTACATTCATACTATTTATATAAACAGGTAATGCAATATTAGTAGTAGTAAACTTATTATTTTGTATGCAAAAACGACCAACTACAGGATTACCTTGTTGAGTACCTCTAGTAGTATTATTTTGTGAACCTAGCCATCTCCATTCAACATACCATGTTCTACTACTAGTAGAAGAATTAGATAAAACTTGTATTCCAAAAGCTATCATATTATCACCTACTGTACTGGAATCACCAACTAGTACATCACAATTAACTCTACTAATAGCTACAATATCACTGGCAGTATAATATTTATAAGTAGTACCGCCACTTTCTTCTACTCCATTCCAAGTATATTTTTGGGTAGTATATATCTTATAATATACATATATTAATTCTCCTTTTGAAGATATATCCTTATCAACTTCACATACATTAGGATAAGTGGTACTATCAATACCGGTATCTGGACCAGTTCCATAATATGTAGTATGATATATTACATTTTGATAAACTAAACTACCAGCAGATTGAGTAATAGTAATATCTTTAGTAGCACTATCTATAGTAGCTCTAAATACCGAACTACGAGAATTAGTAGAAGTATTATTACCATAATTAACAGTTTTACTATTTAATGTTGCAGCTCCACTAACTTTACTTAATGTAGGAGTACCACTACCTTGTTCTGTATAAGTAGTTCCAGTACCATTCCATTGCCAAGTTCTACTTCTAGTAGCAGATGTAGATAATGTAGAATTACCGCCAGCAGCAGCTATAGTTATAGGATTAGCAGTTAAAGTAATATTCCATGCTCCCCAACTACTATAAGTTTTACTACCAGCAGATTGAGTAATATCACAATAATTAGAAGAACCACCATAAGAAGCAGTAACTCTAGTAGTCCTAGAACTAGTAGAAGTATTATTACCATAACTTAATGTAGTTCCACTTAAAGAACCACTACCACTAGCACTTAATGTAGGAGTACCACTTTCACTTTCTGTTTCACCTGAACCGCTAACTCCATTCCATGTCCAACTTCTACTTCTAGAAGCACCGCTATAAATAGTAACAGAGCCACCAGATGCAGAAACTGTAAAACTACTAGCATTACAATATACGCTCCATATTGACCAACTTCCATATACTTTACTACCAGCAGATTGAGTAAAAGTAGTATCAACATATTCAGTATCCATAGTAGCACGAACAACTGTAGATTTACTACTAATTGTTGTATTATTACCATAACTAACAGTAGCTGTTGTACCACTTACACTAAAACTACCATCACCGCTTTGTTTAGTCAAAGTTGGAGTACCAGTTCCTTGTTCAGTATAACTTGTTCCTGTTCCATTCCAAGTATATGACCTAGTACGTATAGCAGTAGGTGCACTAACAGTACCACTACCACCAGATGCAGCAATAGTAGTTCCACTTGAACTCTTATTAATAGTCCATTTAGACCAACTACCATAAACTTTACTTCCAGCACTCTGACTAATTGTAATAGACTTAGTAACACCTGAATGAGTAGCAGTAATATTTATACTTCTACTGTTTGTTGATTCATTATTACTAGCAGTAACAGTAGTACCGCTTAAAGTAAAACCTGTAGCTGTTCCACTAAGCGTTGGTGTACCTGTTTCAGTATCAGTATGAGTAGTTCCAACTCCATTCCAAGTCCAAGTTCTAGAACGACTAGCACTAGTAGTTATTGTTGATGTTCCCCCACTTGCGCCTATCGTTTGCGTACTTGCTGAGATAGAAACAGTCCATGCAGACCACGCTGAATACACTTTTGAGCCTGCTGCTTGAGTTATCGTAACCGTCTTGGATAATCCTACATAACTAGCGGTAAGTACCGCAGAACGGGCTGAAACGCTCTCATTTGATGTAAATATTATTGAATTTCCATTAAGACTAGCACTACCACTAATACTAAGTGTAGGAGTAGCAGTTTCGCTATAAACAGTACCGGTATTATTCCATTTATATGTTCTACGAGCAACATTAGCTGTAATAGTTCTAGTACCACCTTTAGCTTCAACACTAGTTCCATCAGTTTGTAAATCTAATACCCAATCTGTATAAACTTTAGAACCAGCAGCTTGATTTAAAGCACCACTAGCTTGCTTAGTCTGACTATTCTCTAAAGTAAATGTAACAGTTAAAGTACCACTTTTAGTATTAGTAGATTCATTATTAGCAATAGTTAGTACATTATTACTTATAGAACCTAAAGTAGTAGAACTAGTAAAACTAGCAGTAAGATTAACAACAGTTTCAATCCAAGAACCAGCATAAGTAGAACCCTTGGTTATACTCCCCGTGGAGGATGCATAATCAGTTCGTGTATAAGCAGTCTTAACAGAACTAGTAGAAAGTTTTAAATCATAACTACCACCAGTTGCAGCTATACTACTATCTACTACTTTTAATCCACTAGTATCATATATACTAGCTTTACTACCTTCAAATGTAACAGTATAACTATCTTTAGCTTCTGTATCATCAATTAATACAACTAATTTACCATTAGTTATAACTCCTTTTTCTATTCCATCAAATAAAACTTTAACTCCATCAGTAGGAAAAGTAACAGTATAAGAAATAAATCTTTGTTCCCATTCTAATTCTACATTATGAGTTATAGGTAAATAAGCACTGTTACCACTAATAGTTTGAGATTTATAATGTTCAGCAGTAATATTAGCAGTATAATCAGTCTTAACAGGAATAGTAAATACAAATTTAGTATTATTTTCACTTATAACAGGAGTATAACCATTAATAGTAACAGTTCCGGAAACATTTAATTTAAACGTAATAGTAATTTCAGTATTCTCTGGATAAACAAGTTTAGAGCCTTGATATATTTCAAATACATCTATACTACCAAGTTTAATATCATGTATTCCAATATCTCCTTGATATATAGCCATAATTTAAGCGTCTGATTTAACTATATAAGTAGTATTGTTATCTTTTTGAGCAATAGCTGCATATTGAACAGCAGTACCAATCCATATTTTAGGATTAACTATTGGCTCAATAGTAAGAGCAGATAATCTATAAAGAGTTTGGTCAACTATTTGAATAGTATTATAAACATAAGAACCATCTTCGGATAAAGCAACATGATGAATAGCATTAGCATTACTCCATTGAATAATTATAATATTATCTGTATATCTAACATTAAATGTACCATATTTACCATTATGAAATACAGAATTAGGTTTACCAATGGCTGTAGCAAATCCAGTAAAATTAGTAAAAATAGAATTAATAGCAGCTAAAACTTCTTCTTTACTACCACTATTTGTTAATAATGTAGTAATACTTCCAATATCATAAGATTGAATGATTTGATTACTATTTATAGCTACAAAAGTATTAATACTTTTTGTTTCTTCACCACCAACTCTAGCTATACCTTTATCCCAACTTAAATCGATTTTATCAATTCTACCATTAGAAAAATAAGTAATTGTAGCACTAATATCGTTACTGCCTACAATAATTCTATCAAAATTAATTCTACTATTATTGTTATCAACAGCAATAATACTTCCGCCTTTTAATAGTATTTCTTTTACTTCATCAAAAGTTTTATCACAAGTAAATTCTTTTTGTCCATTAGTATATATTCCAGTAGGAACAGTTATAACTACACCATAAACAGGAATAAATCCTTCAGGTGTACTTTTATTTTCATATAATTGTTGATTAATATCTTGCATAACTTTATAAACTTTAAATGGTGGCACTTATTCAGTACCACCATGATTAATATTAAGTTGTTTTCTTTTTAATAACAAGTTCATAACCAGCAGGAATTAAAGCTTTAATAGCATCAGCAATAGCTTTATCAACTTCTGTTTTAGTATAAGTATTTTCTACTGTTGGTACATTCTTAAACTTATTATTAATTTCTTCTTTAGTATAAACATTATTACTAAGTTCAGTAATTCGATTAGGTAAAGTTTCATCAAGTTTAACTTTATCAGCAGCAGACATAACTCCAGATTCAGTTTTACTAACAATAGGAAATGTTATACTATCATCAAAAGGTTTACTTTCATAAACATTTGTTGTATTATTAAATTCATAATGATGTGAACCAATCATGATATTTCCACCAGATGACCTAGATAATTTAATTTGTGTACTAGGAATATATTTAGGTAAACTATTAACGATATCAGTAGTTTTCTTACCTTTACCGCCATCATAAGCAGTACCTGTAACTTCACCTAAAGCTAAAGTTTCAGATATAACTGAATATTTAGTTCCAGACCAACGATAAGTCTTACCGCTATAATCAGTGCTTTCACTTATATCAACATAAATTTTACCTTTTTCAGGAGTATAATATACAGGAGCATTTTCTATATACTTTTCAGCAAAATGAGTTTCATCAACATAATATCCTTCAAGAACATCATCAACATAACTTGGTAATTGACTTGCTGGAACTTTACCATCTCCACCAAGACTAGCTATACCATTAGCAACACCTCTTTTTGCTTCAATAGCTTCATTACAAATCTGTGTTATCTTTTTCTTAATGATAGGATAATCATCTATATTTGTTAGAATCTTTTCAACTGTAGATTCAACTTTATTTTCAATTACAAGTTTAAGATTAGTATGGTCATCAATATTATCAAATACATTTTCTATATTACCTTTAATAACATTAAGTAATTCAGTAAAACTATTAATATTTTCAAATATATAAGTAACTCTAGATTCTACTTTGGCTTCAATAAGATTCTTAAGAATAGGGAATCTATCAATATTATTAAATATATATTCAGTTCTACTGTTTACAGCATTATTAATACATGTAACAAGAGAAGGATAATTATTAATATTAGCAAATATATTCTGAACACAATTACAAACTAGATCAGAAAGAATACCAATAAGTTCAGGATAATTATTAATATTATTAAATATATAATCTACTCGTTCATTAACATTATTCTGAATAATTTCTTGTAATTCTGGATATTGACCTATATTCTTAAATATATCAACTACTTTATCAACAGTATTATTAATAATAAGATTCTTAATATTAGGATAACTATCAATATTATCAAATATATTATTAATAGTAGTTTCTACATGAGAATTAATAGCATTAGTAATAAATTGACTAAGAGCAGGATAAAAAGAAATATTATTAAAGATGGTTTCAGTCCATTGTTTAACATATTCATTAAGTATATTCTTAAGTTCAGGATAATCATTAATATTATTGAATATGTCTTTAACAATAATAGGTAAACTTTCAACTGTACTATTCTTAATAATATTAACTAGTTCAGGATAATTATTAAGATTGTTAAATACATTTATAACAAACTCGTTAATAAAACTAGTAATAGCATCAAGAAAATCTTTATAATTACCTATATTAGTAAATATTTCTTCAAGAGCTTTAGACAAATCTTTAATAACAGTATCAAAAGACCATCCCTCCCAATTGTCAGGATTAGTCCAAGCTTTATCACTAATATCATCACTATTATATCGTTGAGTCCAATTAACATTAGTTTCATCACGATATGTTATAATATATCCTTTACGACGATAAATTTTATCAAGTTTATTAACAGTATCGGCAAAAGTACCTTCCCAAGTTAAATAAATACTATTACAAGCGGCAAGTATTCTATCTAATCTTGTTCCAGTTACACCATCAAAAATGGCTTGAATAACAGTCAAAGGATAAATATTATATCTAGTATCAGTTTCTTCACAATACTTATCTAGTATATGAATCGGCATATTGCCCTCTTTATCACATTGAACTTTACTAGGATCAAAAGATTGGCAATTAGTACCAACAAAAACATTCTCTTCTAACATAATTACCAAGGATTAGAAACACGTTTAATATAATGTAAAGCAATAGTAGGTAATAGTTTATTAATAGCAAGATAATTTCCTGTCCAATTACTTGCACTAATTTGTGTCCACACCGTTTCACCAGTTCTATTAATATTAGGTCCAGTCATATACCAATTGGTATTTTTATTAATATTTAAATCCCAATAATTATTTTTAACAGTACCATAAGGATAAGTATTTCTACAATCTCGATCCAAAGATCTACCATGATCATTTGGTCGCCAGTTACTAGGAACTACAACATGATGATTACCATCACCACATTTACCAGAACTAGCGGCAATTGCATGTTGATGTAATGGTATATCAGTACCACCAATATTAAAACCGTAAGCTGTAATATTTAAACCAGGAGTAGCAGGGTCATAAGTATCACCTACATTTTTAAGAACAGTATGCCAATCAAGATTATTTTGTTTAGGCTTCTTATAAATATTAATACCACCACCTATATAACCCATAACAAATCGTCCTTGAGCAGCAGTATATATTTCCCAACCTGTTGGAGGTGTAGTAGTATCCCAAAGCATAATAGAACCAATAGGCATAACAGCAGCAATCCAAGTTTGTACTTGAGTAGCAGTTACTCCACCTGTTGTTCCTCCTCCACCACCTGGGCTAAATCCATCATTTACTAATTTATTTTTAATATCTGTATAAAGAGTATTAAAATCAACATCAAGTCTACTAGGTTTAGTTTCACTATCAGCAAATTTACTCATAGTAAGATATTTACCTGTTCTAGCTTCACCGAGTTGAGTAGTAGACATAACATTATGAGTGTCATTTCCTCCACCGCCTTCAATACCAGCAATGATATCATTAATTTCAGACTTAGTATAATAATTATTAAGCATAGAATTAACAATATCTCTTACTTCTTGTTCGGTTAATCCACCGCCGCCAGAACCACCTGTAGCATTAATAGTAATAGTACCATCAGAGTTTTCAACAAAAGTAATATTAGTACCAGCTTTAATCATGTTCTTAAACATAGAAACATAATTATCTTCAAAATATTGTTTATACTCATTACTTATGTTACCACCAATTTGGTCTATCTTATTAAGAATCTCTTCAATCTTATTATTAATATATTGTTCTAGATTATTAATACTATCTTCTACACTATTATTTAAATCTCCAATCTTATTATAAATATCAGTAAATTTAGCGTTATATTCAATAATAAGATTATCTATTCTAGTATTAATATTAGAAACTTCTTGTTGAAGATTACTTATCTGTTGGTCATGAAGTTTAAGATGTTCATTAATCTTTCTAAGTTCTTCAAGAAGCCAAGCATAGAACTTTTCCATTTCTTCTCTTAACTTCTCTAGGAAAGCTTCAAATTCAGCACGAGTAAGATATACAGATAAATCAAAACCCATACTTACCCATTTTTCACCATCCCAAAACCAATAAAAATCATTAGTATAAGAACCGCCCCAACCAACAATTTCAACTTGTTTATTATCTTCACCTAAATCAAGTGGATGATAAAGTATTTGACCAACAGCCCAATTTCCATCAAGAGATATAGATTCTTTATCAAACATATCTTCTTGACGATAATTACTAAGAAGTCTACATTGATTTAATTTAACTGCACCATCATACATTCTACCACCTCTCCAAAGAATAATACTATTATCTGGAAGTTCAATAGTTTGTCCAGCTAAACAATAATCATATTGAAGTATATAAATAGTATTAGGCTCGTTAATCATATCTTGAGTAAGAGTATTAACACCACTAATCATATTCTTACGAAGATATTTACGAGCCTTTCCACTATAATCATTTGTATTATAGTCTTTATCTGCAAATTTAAGAAGATTATCAACAACTGTTAAATCTTCTTCATCAGCTGCATTAGTAATCTGTGAAGCAGTAAACATTTGTTTAACAGATTCACTAAGCATTTCAGGAGTAATCTGACCTTCAAGTATTTGAACAGCATTATCTTCAAAATACTGTTTAAGTACTTGTGCCATATAATTAACTACAACATTACGACGAAGATAATTATCTTGAATATTAATACCAAATTCATCAGCAACTGCACGTTCTGCAATTGCTCTTGGAAACATACCACTAAATGATTCTACAAATTTAGAACCAATTTCAGAATCAGCTTCAAGATGCCATTTCTTTGCATTAGTAACAGGAGTTATTTCATCAAGAATATAGCTCTTTTTAGTTTCAATAACATAAACTTCACAACCTACTCCAATCTGTTCCCAAGTAAGAGCATCTCTATCTTCCATTGTAGATACTACAATTCTAGCAGCTTTAAGACCTCTTTGAACAACAGCAATAAGTTCTAATATTTCTTTCTTGAAAGTTTCATAATCAATAACTAAATCTTCTCGAAGTTTAGCAATAGGCTGCCAATACTCTTCATTAGATAAAGGAATACCAGCAGGAACAGCTTTGCGAGATATATAGCTAGCATAGAAACCGTCATGAACTATACATAGTCTTTCATAAGGTCTATCATTCCATTGACCATTACAAGTAAGACTAACTTTACCAAGTTCTTCTTCTATTGTTTTCATACGTTATTTAGGTTTACTAAATTCATAGTGTAGACTCCCCGTAGAGGATGGAACACATTCACATTATTCATTATCATAATCAACATCACTAAGACTATAAGTTTCATTATATTCTTTACCTTCTTTTTTCTTCTCCCAAAGTTTACCAGTTTCAGGGTCAACATAAAATTTAGGAGCATCTCCACAACTAACTATTGCATGAATTTTACCCTCTTCATCAACAGGAAGTGTAATAGAACCACTATACTGAACTTGTTCACTATCTTCATAAATAATATTAAGTTGACCTTTAATATATTTAAGAAGAGTTTCAGCAAGTTTATCTTGACCAAGTTGATATGCTGCCATAGCAGATTGAAACATATTCCAGCAAGTAACAATATTCTTATTATTACCTTTACAAGTAGCAGAACAATCATTAAGCATATCAAGTCCATATTGTGCCATAAGAACTAATAGTTTATGATAAACACAAACATATTTGCTAGGAACAGTCATATAAACATATTGAGGATTAATCTCAACTTGTCCAGTTCCATCAGCTTTTACATAGACACCATTAACATAATTATCATCTATTTGTTCACTCATTCTAGCATCAAGTTATTGTATGAATTAATAATTGATTTTTGTTGCTCATCAGAAAGCAATTCTAAGGCTTCTAGTGCTTGAATTAAAATTTGCCCTTGTGTTAGTTTGCACCAATTTTTTTCGTTCAATGGGAAGCCTAATTCTGCTATTCTCACCTGTTTTTCAGCCATGCTTGCAATACGCAATTGCATCTCTTTCGATAGCTGTTTTGGATTATTAATATAACCTCTTATCATAATACCATCTTATTTAAATGCCTTATTAATAATATAAGCAGTATAATCATTAACTCTAATATCAATACGTTTATTAAACGCAAGAATACGTTGATTAGAATCAAGATTTTTATTATAGACAATATTTATAATATCACCATAAATATCTTCTTTCCATTCTTCTTTCATATAATGACTAAGATAATCTTCATCACCACGATACATATTAAGTTTAGAATAAGCATCATAATAAACACTATTAACTAAATGTCTAGCGTTATATTCTATTTGATCACGATTATTATCAATACTATTAGTAATAATAGTTGAAGCAACAAACTTTGCACATTCTGAAGCTGCATTAACTATAGTAATAGAAATAACAGCTTTAGATTTTTCTCTATCTTTTTCAATAATATCTCTAGTAACTATGTTAAGAAGTTTGGCAATATCATCTAAAGGATTTCTTTTGTTATTATCAATTATCTTATTAATTATAAGATAAATAACAATAACAATACCGGGAATAAGACCTTGTTCAAAGGCATTTTGAATTAATTCCATTTTTATAAATACAAGAATAGGGACTATCAGTATCAACACTAATGCTAATACCAATAGCCCCTATTCGATTAATATTACCTAATATTTACCTAATCGAGTCGGGTAATAGGTTATGCTTTTTCTTCAGTAGCAATAGCTTTAAGGATAGTTTCAACAGTTGCAATAGCATCAGCTTCAGTAGGGAATGCTATTTGTACAATCTGATGAACAACTTCATCTCTAGTTTTCATTTCACGTGGAACAGCAAAACGAAGTGTAAAGATAGTATATCCAGCATCTGCACTATCAGGTTGCTTCAAAGGATTAATAGGATATGCAGGATACAATTCAGTATAAGTATCACGGTAAGTATATTCAATACCTGCATCAGCAGCAGCTTTATTAGCTAAATCAGTAATATAAGCAGCGTCACCATAAGCAGGTAAACCGTGAGATGCAACTGTAACAGCTATACCCACTAATTCATCAGCTCCAAGAATTTCATAATCAATACCTTTAGACTCAGCAGTTAGAGTGATTTTAGCATCAGTAACAGATGCTTTAATACCATGTCCAACAGTATTATTATTAATTTGGTTAGCTAATTTCTTTGCTACATCATTAGGAGTAGGATTAAGACCAGTATGAATGGTAGCGGTCCAACGATTACGTTCATTGAACTTTAATCCTTTTTTCACAATCATAATAGAATAATCAGAATAAGCATTTACATCTCCGATAGTAAGACTAGCAGAGAAAGTAGTACCAGGTTTATAAACACCTTTAACAAAAGTAAGATGTTTCTTATAAGCTGGAAGAACTACTGGACCATTTGCTTCACGACCAAGATTAATGTAAAACTTATCGGTAATCTTAGTACCGTTAGCGTCAATCATTTCCTTGCCATCAGCAAGATAAGTAAAAGCAACCGCTCCAGCAGCAAGAGGTAAGCCTGCTCCATAAGCGACTTTGCCCGCCAACAAAAACTGTCTCATTTTTAATTTAATTTAGAGTTTAACTTTGTTTATCAGCTCCATTAGAAGTAGCACCAATACTAGCAAGATAAATCTGTACTGCACGCATAACTATTTCCATATGTAAATAAGGAGGTAAATCACAATTAACCCAATCTTCTTCTCTATCTTCATCAAATTTAACTTTAGCAGGTTCTTTGATATAAAGATATTTAACTAATTGAGGTTTAACTGTATTATTACGTCCAGTATATATATCAACATTGATACCAGATTCATCTCCAAATATAGTAACTATCGGAGCATCTTTCGCAGCACGATTACAAAAATCTCTTAGCGTTTGACCTAAATCTTCAGCTTCAATAATCCTGCAATCATAAATTGTCTTGCCATTATAACTAACTTGAAAGCCTGTATATAGCATTATTCCGTCGCTATCAATGTTAATTTTATAAGGGTCAACTTCTGTTCCACCACCTGTAATATCTCCGCCGTTAACAGTACCCGCTGTGTATAAAGTTCTAAGAGCATTAACAGGACTAATAGAAGCATTTTGTCGAGCAACCTTATCATTATAAGGAACAGGTCCGACGTTTTCTACTATTACATTTCTAGCTTTTTCGATTATAGCAGCATTAAGACAAATATCTATATCTTCCATGAGAATAGCACGAACGGTCTGCATACCCATCTGTTGTGCCAGTTCTCTGAACGTCACGTGCATCTCCCCAATGTTCATAATCAAATGTTTTTAAGTTTATTTTTATAAGCACTAACAAGAGCACTATTGGTAGGATTCTTAAACCATGTAACAGCTTCCTTAACATTAGCACCAATGAACTCACCATCAGGAGTAGTAATATTCTGATTATGAATTGCTCTGATAAATTCTCCACGAGAAATAAGAACCTCAATTAAAGATTTAATAGTAATATCTTTATCATTGCAAAGTTTATTAAACTTAGCAGGTTCATTTGTACTAAATTTATCAAGATGAGTTTGTTTATCGACAGTATCCATAGCCATACCATTAGGAATATTAATATTATTGGCAACACAGTATTGAATAAATACAGCATCAAACAAATCACTATTCGTGAGAAGTTTAACATAATTACCTTTAGCAGAATTAATTTCCTGACGATGTTTAGCAAGACGCTCAGCTTCTCTTTGATCATCTTTAAAATAAAATCTAATAGATGGGTCAGAATTAATAAGAGCAATATCTTTAGCTACATCTTTATATAATAAACAATGACGATAAATTAGATAATCATCAAGAACAATAGGATAACCATATTTATACTTTTCACTTTCAAGAAGATTTAATTTAGTAATTTTAGCTTCAAGAGCTTCTTTAAGTTCTTTAACTCCTTTACGGTCACTATTCATATAAGCAGTTTCAATAGCTTCTTCTTCGGCTCTAAAACGAAGATAATCTCGTTTACGATTCCAAAAGAAAGAAATATCAAAAGTCTTACCTAGTTCATCAACTGAAACACTAATATTATTAAGATAAGCCTTAACCCGTGAAATAAAGTTTTCATTATTAGGAGCAAGACCAATTAAAGCAGGAAAATAAGATTCAATCTCACCTTTATTAGAAGAAAGAGTACGAGAACTACGAACACAACTACCAATTTTATCCATTCGTTTAGGTAATGTTTTATCATTAACTCTACGATATAATGAATAATTAGTAACTAAATTAATAGTAATAGTTCGTTTTTCAGTATAAGGTTCATCAAGACTTTCATCTCTAAATCCTACTGTATTAGCAGGCTGTTTATCTACTCCATCCTCTACGGGGGGTATAACCTGTTTATCTGTATTTATATTAGAAGCAGCAGGAGTATTTTCTCCTGCTTTATTAGCTTCATTTACTTTGTTAAAATCCATATCTTAAATAGCTTCTTTTAAATGATTATAATACACATTTCAATAAGAACATCTTAGTGGTATTATCTACCTGCAAACCAATAGAGCCCTTAACTTCATAACGAGCCATATCAATTTCAGTAGCCGCATGATTAGTATTAGGCAATCCCCAGCAAGCAGGAATATCAGTCATACCTTCGATAACTTTAGCTTTATAAGCCTGTCCTTTTTGACGTACTATACGAACATTCTGATTACCTTTATAATTACTCATATCAATTAAAGCAGCTTGATGAGAAGTAATAGGCAAGCCAGTAGTAGGATGAATCATACCATTTTGTTTAGCAGCTTCAGCATCAGTACCCTTATCGAAATAAGCATTATGAATAGTAGTAATAGTATATCCATCTGGAGTTTTATACTTATTAAAGTAACGTCCATAAGAAAGACCATCACCATTATCTTGAATCATCTTTTCACCAAGAGGAGTAATAAATCCGTTTTCTTTAGCATCAGTTCTGATAGCCATTTCAAAGTCACGAATAAATCCTTTACCAGCCATAAGAACTATATTCTTATCGCCATCTTGAGTATCACGGTCAAGAACATCACCGATTGTACGTTCAAGTTTGTTAAGAGTCAGAACTTCGCCATAAGTATCATAGTTAGATTCACGACAAATTTCTAACATACCAGCAGTACGAGGAATAGGTTTACCATTATCATGATCTTTCAAAGGAATAGTACCATCAGGTAAACGGTTATATTCAGACTTCCACAAACGTTCTTCGTTCATTACTCTCATGTGCAAGTTGAACTGTCGCATCTCTTCGTTAATCCAAAGATTAGAAGTACCACCATTATCATTTTGGAATTGATATTGAGTAACAACATTAGCAAGATTACCAGCTATTTCTTTAGAATAACGATAAAATTCAAGTTGAGAAGTCATTCCAGCAGGTCCCATAGTATTGCTTCTATTACCTTTAGAATAAGATTCAGAAACAGTAGGAGCACTCATTGCCCAATACATACCTTTAGCCAACCATTGAGGGTCAACATAAGCATCAGGATTAGGAGAAGTAAGTTTCAAAAGATAAGCATAACCATAAGCAGATTCACCTAAGTCTTTCTGAATACGAACTTGAGTAACACCATCAGGAGCAGTAAGACCATGTTGTTCAATAAACCAATGAGTAGAAAAATGAACTTCAAATTCACTACCATTTTGACCGGGTTTAGTAACAGCATTATTAAAGTAAGTTACAAAGTCTGTAAACTTCATACGACCCATAGTTTTCCAAGTCCATTGTACAGTAGCAACATCTTTAATACCACGACTACCTTGACCTTCAGTAATAAAACTTAAAGGAAAACGGTCATCATCCATACCATAATTATAAGTCAGAAAACTATTAATTTCTTCTGGCTTTTGAAGCTGAAGATAAGCAATTGATTCTTCATTAGAATAACCTCTATCTTCATAACGAGTTTGTCCAATAACACGTAATGTTTTCATCTACAAATTTACTATTATGTTAATAACCAAAACGCTCATCTTTCAGAGCATCTTTTTTACTGTCAGGTTTAGTTATTTTAATAGCTCCTTTTGTAGTTTTACGTTGACTAGCAGTAAGTTTCAACTTTTTAGCTTCTTTATCAGAAACAGCCATTTCTATCAAACTATCATAACCTTTACCTGTATATTTAAGCCAAGCCTTAAGCAGTTCTTCATCGCGTCTTTCAGCAGGAGATAACTTCATTAAATCATTTTCATAACGAGAAAGTCCTTTATCATCAACTTGATAAACATAATTGAAGAAATCTTCAGGAGTAGTAGAAATCTGTTTACCATTACGTTCAATAATAACAGTTTCGGGAATACGATAACCAGCAATCTGTCGCTTATCAATACAATCTTTAACTCCATTCCAAAATTCCACAAGTTGTTTCTCTTCTTCTGCTTTAACTCGCATAGCTTCTTTAGCATTAGCTTCACGCATTTCGTTATCAGCTTTCTGAAGAGCTTCAAGTTCTTCTTTAGCAACATTGAAAAGTTCGTTACTATCTTTAAGATATTGAATATACTTATCAACATTACCACGACGATTAAATTCCTTAAACGCCTCACGAACAATAGCTTCTTGTTGACTTACATTATTTTCATCTACTTCAATACCGCTTCTATCTCGAAGTTCACCAAAGCCTTCAAATGAATTACCATTTGCAACATAATAATTAAGAAAATCACCAACAATAGGATAATCTTCAAATAACTTATTAACACCAGCTTGAGCAAATTCGTCACGTTTTAAATCAATAACGGATTGAATATAACTTGCAACTCCTTGAGGAGTATTATCAAAAGCAACTGGTTTACCATCTTCTGAAGTAACAGAAACACCTACAAGTTCTTGAATCGATTTAACATCAATAGTATTTTCTTCTTTAGTATCTTCTACTTCAAATTCTTTAAGATAAGCAGCAACTTCATTTTTAGCTTTAAAGATATTACCTTTATCGTCAATAAGATTACCATCTTTATCAACAGTATATTTATTATCTCCATCTTCGATAATAGTACCTTCTTCTAAACCATGTTCAGCATCAGCGTCATTCGCTTTGCTAGTAGACTGACCCCCCGTGGAGGATGGAGATTGGCTATCTTTATTAGCATTAGAATCACTATTCCCATCTCCATTACCATTATTAGTAATATCATCAATAGAATTACCATCAGCATCTAACTGCCCTGTTTTACCTGTATCAAGGTCTGTAATGTCGTCAGTAGGTTTTCCATCACCATTAGATGTTTCACCATTAAAACCAAAACTATCAAAATTAGGCATAACTCTTTGTTTTTAATTAATTACTATATCACAAATATAAACTATAATAATAATACGAGTTTTACTTGTATCGTTAAAATATGTTCACCTTTAAGCCGATTTGCCGACTAACATACTATTGCTAACTAGGATATTTATTACTGATAACCTAGCCTGTCACTTTCAGAGAAGCCGTGTATGAATCAAATTTTATCATAATGATTAATCTATCACGAAATGAATAAAGTGCTTAAAATGAGCTTAAAATGGCTCATGTGGTGTAAATAAAAATGAAAATGGGCTGAACCTACTTTCACAAGCAAGTCCAGCCCTATTATGAACAAAATTTAGAAGTACAGCCGATTATTTACTTTTACTATCATAACGATTTTTATTCGTTTTTGCAATCTTGACTTTATCATCACTTTCTTTAAGTTTAACAGCTAATTCTTTTTCTTTAAGTTGTGCTTCAACAGAAGTCTTTTGAGCATCTAAACTAAGTTTACTACGTTCAAGATTAAGTCTAGCATTTTCCATACGTTCTTCAGCTTGACTCTTTTCAGCATCACTAAGACCATTATCAAAACTCATAATATTAGCATTTGCTTTCATAGCTTCAATTTGACCATCAAGATATTTTTCAACTCTAATAGTTTCTCTATCTTGTTCTGCTTTTCTATCAATCTTAGCAAGTTCAAATTCTTGACGAAGTTGTTCTGTTTGTTGAGAAACACGTTCAACATCAAGTTCATGCTCACGTTGAATATTTTGATACTTATCAATAAGTTTACTAATTTGAGCAACATTATCTCCACGTATAGCAGCATTAGCCATATCCATATTACCATTCTGAGCAGCACTAAATGCAAGTTGTTTATATTGTTCAAGTTTCTCACGTTCTTTAACAGAAGTTTTACAAGTAACAATATAATTAGCAAATATATGACTATTAACATCAAGACTTAAATATCTAATATCGCCATCTTTAGTTTTATAAGAAGTATTAAGACCATCAATCCAAGCAAGTTTAGTATAATCCATTTCAGCTTGATAATCTCGTTCTCTCATTTTATCAAATATAAATTCAATAATAACAGAACCCATACTTCCACGAATAACTGCTTCATCAGTAACTCCTTTACCAGCACTATTAGCAATCTCACCATAACGTTGTGGAGTCATATCACATTCCATTTTAGCAGTCTGTTCAATCTCTTGGATAAGTTGTCCAAGTTCAGTAATATAATTATTCATACGACTTTCAAGATAACGAACATTTTGTGCTTTAACAAAATTAGCATCATCTTCATCATCAATATAAAGCACTCCATCAGCAGCCATACGATATATAGTTTCAGCAGGTTTTTTACCAAGAAGAGATTTAGCAATCATAAGAACATTCATCTTATTTTTAGCAATAGCCATTTCTCTATGATAAGAAACTATATTACGAAATACTTGATAAGGAATAACTGTATCTACAATACTAAATCTTCCAAAACCGGGAAGAAGTTCTGTAATACCATTATAAGGAAGTTTACCATTTCTATTATAAGCAATAGGACGAGCCTTATAAGGATATATGCTTGTAGCACGAGAACCAATTCTAACACTCTCATAAACTTGTGGACGCCACACCCATTCAATACTAATATCACCACCAGCAGGGTTAAGCTGATAAGTTTCATCAACAATTCTTGTTGTAACAAATGCTCCATTACTATATGTAAGAATACCTTCTTTTATTTCACCTCTCCAAACAGTATGCCAAACTTCAAATAAACTATTATTAGCATCACGAGCCATTATATTAGTGTTCTTAATATGTTGTAAATCATCTTTATTAAATTTACTACATATATCACCAAAATAATACATATACTTATCCCAATTTAAAAGTGCTTTATCACTAGAAGTAGTAGCACTATATTGATAATATGTATCAAGAGCTTCACGTTCTTTTTCAGAAAGATATTCATAAAATTCATCTATAATTTGCTGTTTGGTTAGCATACGACGTTCAGCAAACATATCATAATCTTCTGCAAACATATTATCGTTAGGAACAGGAAAAGCATCTCTAACACTAACAACACGTTTAATTAATTGATTACCTACAACATCTCTATATGTGTAACAAGCTCCAAAAGCAACAAATTCAAAATAAGCTCTAGCATATATAGTAAAAGCATCAGTAAGGTCATCAATAACATTAATTAAATCTTGTCCTTGTGCACTAATATCATCAATAAAATTTTCATTAAACTCTTTAATAAAAGCCTCAATATCAACAGCTTGTTCAGGATTAAATTGTTCAGGATTATTACCTTCATTAACAAACTGCATATAACTTTCTTGTATCTTCTTAGCAACAGCTTGTTCAGCAAGCATCATAATTTGTTTACTAAGTTCAGCATCTCTAGCAAATACAACTTCTGGATTATTAGCTCCAACAATAAAATCATGTGGATTCTTAATATATTCACCAATATATCTTCTAATAATACCTTTCATCATATCATAATTACGCATAGTAGCTGGAAAACGAGTTAGATTTTCATCTTTCTCATTATAAGGATTAAGAGTTTTTCTATAATATTCTCTAGGAATATTGCCAAGAAGAATATTAAACTTTTCTTCTACATTAAAATCAGCTTTACAAGCAATACCAGCTTCTATAACATAATCACAACATTTAGCATACCAATCAACTTCTTGTTTTTCAGCATAACTAACATGCTGATTAGGAAAATCAAGTCTACCAAAATTATACATATCTTTATTTGTTTAATCTTAAAACCATTGTCTATTAAAAATATCTGTTTTATCATTATCTTCTGTAACTTTCTTACGACTAGCAAGTTCTCGTTTACCTTTAATATCAATAGATTTCCAATATATACCTAAAAGTATAAGACTAGATATACGGTCAAAGTTACCTTCAGCATTAAACTTTTTAAGTTCAAGAATTGTTTGATAATCAAGAAATCTTTCAAAAACATAAATATCTTCTCCAAATTCATTTTTACCAATAACTTCATATAAGAACTCTTTAAGAAGTCGAAGACCATCTAGCTTCTTAGGACCACTACCAATATTATAACCATAACTAGTACTAACTTTTTCTTTAACAGCAGAATCCCAAACATATAAAGGTTCATAACCTAGATATTTAGTAGCTTTCCATTTACGAAAATTAGAAACAGTTTCACCACGATTTATTTCTACAAGTCCAGTACCAATACAATTATACCATTTACATAGTCGATAAAACTTTTCATCAGCTTCTTCTAGTCGTTCAGTACGTCCATAATATGCAGCACATAATTTAGGTTTAAATCCGTTACGTTCTCTAGGCATTTCAATAACAAATATACTATTATGAGAATGTCTATCAGTAATTTCTTTTTTATCTTTATCAATACCAACAGGGTCATAAACTGCAACATAAGTACCTGGAAGAATACTTCTTACAAGTCTATCATTAATATATGTTTCTTCATATTCTGGAGCAAACCAAACTCTTATACAACCATGAGGGTCTTCGTTACCACGTCTAGGAACTCCTTGAATATAATCATAAGTTTTCATATCAGGATTTTCAATTCTTATACGAGCATTAGATTTAAAATAAATCTTTTTAGTTCCATCTTCAAATAGTTCACCATCAGTATAAAACTTATAACTATTATCAACTCGAAGTTTATCTTCAAACTTATTAAGAGCTTCACTACTAAATATATTTTCACTAGCACTACTAAAAGATTCAGCAGGAAATAAAGCACGCTGACCAAGATAATTAAGATATTCTGCAAAAGTTTTAGCAGTCTTTTTCTTTTCAATTCTTTCTCGTGCAGCAAGCTTAAGTCCTATTCGTAGATTACTATTTCCATCTTCATCAAATCCTTTAACTCCATCTATCTCTCCTTCAAGACCCCAAGCATAAGATTTAAAGAATCCACAAACTTCATTACGAGCATCATTATCAAAAACATTTTCAAAAGCCATAAATCCAAATGCTCTAGGATTATAAAAGTTTTGTTCAAATATTTGCATATTAGCAGCAGTAGCCGTTCCCCAAGCCATAAGAGTACCAGTAGTACGAGTACCAACAGTCATTGTAGGTTCAGTTACATTCATAAACTCATCAAAATTCTGCATTGTAGATAGCTCTTCAACTTTAATTGTAACAGCATCTTTACCAATAGCACAGTCTGGATTATTATTAGCACTAACACTTAAAAGAGAACTAGACCAACTATCATCAGCTTCAACTCCATTTTTCATACGATAACCAAGTTTAAAACTATCAGTAGTAGGACTATATATACCTCTTTTAAATGGAGTCTTTTCTTCAAAGAACTTTAAGTTATTAACAGCAAAATCACTTAAACCTCCTTGTTTAATTAAATACTTATTATCAGCTGCAACATGAATAACAACTTTATGTTTAGATAAGTTAACTTCATTAGAACTATCAGCAGCCATAATATAAGAAAAACCTCCACGTCGAGTTTTATCAATAATAAGATGTAAACCATTACGTCTACAAAATTCTATAATTTGCCAAGTCCAAAATTGAGCATCAATAAAACTAGGAAAACTATAAATCTTTTTAGCAGTAGCTCCATGTTCAGTAACAATAACAGATGATTCATCTGTACGTTCCATACGAGTATAATTAAGAAAATTATAATGACCACCTGTTATCCAAACATCTTCTATACTTCCATCCGGATTTTTCCAACAAGGAGCAGAAAAACCATTACGTCGTCTATCACATTCTCTACGTCTAAATTGTCTATGAGGAATACTATCAACTTTAAATTGAGTATATTTACCTGTGGCTTGATATGTTCTAGCAGCTTCATTAAAAAGTTCAGTATTAACAAATTTACCAGGTCTAATATTTAAAAGAAAACCACCACTATCTCCAATTAAAAAGTTATTATGAGGGTCATACCATCCACAATCACTAGCTTTCTTATACTTTTTCTCTTTATCAGGTTCTTCAATGTATTCTAGAAAAGGATATTTACCATCAGCCATAATATTTTATTTAACTAGTAAACAAACAACAAAAGCGATAGCGCAAACAGCACCACCGCTTACCAAATATCTATTCTTACGTTTAATACGTTCAATAGACTTATTTAAATTATCATTTACTTTATTACTATTATCAAGATTATTTTGTAAAATTTCAACTTCTTTATAAAGAGCATTATATTTAATCTTATGAAGATTAATTATACTATCTTGTTCGTTAATAATATCTTTATAAAGTTTAGCTTTAATAATTTTAGTATTAGCAATCTTAATCATATTAATAGGAACAAGAACAATTGTATCAGTAGTGTTGACTCCCCGTGGAGGATGCACTACATTATCAATCTCACTCTGACACCAACTTCTTGAATAACTCCCAAGTAGCACTGTCATTAAGACTAATAACTTTATCTTCAATATCTTTCTCATGTTCTTTAAGTTTATAAACTATACTTTCTCTTTCAGTTATAACTAACTGTATAGAATCAATCCGAATATGATTAATAGCAGTGTCACTTTTATTATATGAATTGACTTCTACACTAAATCGACTTATTGATAAATACAAAGTTAAACACAAATTGATAATCGCTATTATAAATATTGCTATTAATATCTTCTTCATGACTCTATACAGTATTAAGTTAATCTTTTATTTCTATAAGTTTATTAAGTAAATCAAGGTTCCATCTACCAGTTTCTTTAAGACCAAGAACTCTTTGAGCCATCTTGATAGCTGCAACTTGACCACAATTCACGTTAGTATCAAATAATTGTTCAGCAACTCTCTGACTATTAAAATCATCAAGTTCAAATACATCCCAATAACCTATTTTATATTTTTGCCAAACAAGTTTTTGAAGTTGAACATCATTATCAAGTTTAGATTTAAATTCTTTACTGCCAACAGTATAATGTTTCTTATAAGAATCAATCATAATCCAACCTTGCCAAGTAGGATTATATCTACGACTAATACCTCTATAAGTTTCACCACCTGCATCATCTTTATCGTTTACATAACCACCTTCTTTAATAGATAGTTTTTTAAAAGCATCTCCAAAGTTAGCCATAATTTAATATTTATAAGGATTAGTACAATAACGAAAACAATCACAAGCATCGGCATAATCGTCTTCATCAAAACTTTTAATAGTAGTCCAAAACCATAGAACTTTAATTTGTACTTTATAATTTACAAAACTAATTTTTCTATTATTTTTACGACAGTTAGCAATTAATCTAATATTGTCTTCATGTTTAATTATATACATAGCTTATTATTCATTAAGAACTCTATTAATCCAACCTCTAAGAAATTTAATATTATTTCCTTTGCCAGCAATATCATTATAATATCTAATACGTTCAAGTTTATATTTAGCTACAAAATAATCAGCACTAATAGTAGTATCAGATTTATAAGCGTTAAGAGAATCTTGAGTTTTACGAAGTAATTCTTTAGTTAAAACTAATTCATTAACAGCAGTAGAATCAGTAACAGGAACATAACGAATTTCAGGAACAGGAGTAATACGTTTAGCACATCCACTAGATAAACAAATAGCAAATATAACTAAAACAATAAAACCAATAATTACTTCAATTAAATTGTCTTTATTTAATTTCATATAGCAAGTTTAAATTGAGTTTGAACACCACTAGCTTTAATTTGTAATTCTCTATCTTTAAGAACTTTATTAATATCATCACGTAGATAATTCATAGCAAAGAATTTAGTAGTTTCAACAGGATTTTCTTTAATATGATAAAGACCATCAGAAAATCTTTTTGGCATACCATATTCATTAAGTTCAAAATCACTATCAATATGACATAACCAAATACCTTTAATAGTTAAACCAAGTATATATTCAACAGCAAAAGCATACATACTAAGTTGAAGATTATATATAGCACCATTACAATTAGGAAGATGATTAAGAGGAGCTAAAAGTCGTTCATCTTTATCAACCCAAACATTAGTTTGTTGTGTAGGTTTAACTGTTTTATCTTTCTTATAATATCCACTACTAAATCTTAATCCACCACGATTAGTTTTCCAATCACCTACAACAGCACAATTAGTATCTTCATTAACTAGAAGAATATCAATAGTTCCACTAATTAACCAATCTATAAGAAACATACCAATTTCACTATAAATCTTATATCCTCTTTCAGTGTACATTTTAAACGCATCATAAATAAGAGGATAACGATTATTAGTAAGTTCAATAAAATCTTTAAGATTAAGAAGTTTATAATTAGCACCAAAATTTGGTATATCAGCAATAGTAACCATTACACCATCTTCACGTTTATCAAGATAATTAATAGCTTGTTGAAACATAGATGCTCCTTTAACACCATCTTCAAGACCATTATGAGTATTAGTTCCACGTTCACAAGCTTCTTTAGTAATAGTTGACCATTGTTCCTCTAGTTTCTTCTCACTTATTCCTAGTTCTTTAGACTTCTTTCTCAACCAATAGTTCTTATCGAACTTTGGAACATAATTATGAAGGATAGTAGTAGTTGAAATATAATCATTACCTAGACTATCATTATATTTATGTTCTTCTTCATGAAAAATAAGTCTAATATCATTATATCTTTTATCTCTAAGTTCCATATTATTAATACCATTAAGTTCAACACTAGTTTGGACCCGCTTCGGCACTACGTGCCTACGCTAGACTCCCCGTGGAGGATGGAATAGATTCGCATCAGCTTATTCTTCAATCATACTACTAGTAATTTCAACACCACCTCTACCAGCAACATTCTCTTGTTCATACAGAAGATTTTCTTCAGCTACATTAAGAGCTTTAATCGTGTTTGGAAACTGATTAGCTAAATCATTAATTTGTTTCATATAACCAATAACAACTGGAACATCTTCTAGACTAGCACCATCAGATAACTTGTCATTCAGCAACTCATTTAATTTGCTAGCAGCTAAAGCAACATTATGAATACCACGCTTAATATTAAGTACAGCTTCCATACCAGCACCAGCTTTTTGATTATAATATCTTTTAATAAGTTTCCAAACAAGAATATCAGGTTGATAATTTTTAGGTAAATCAAAGTTTTCAATAGCTTTCTTAAGAGCTTCTTTTTCACTAAGACCTTCTTGTAGACATGGACCTTTAGGGTCACCAAGATAATAAATAACTCCAACTTCTTTAATATACATCTCTTTATTAGGAGATTTATCTCTAGTATAAAGAAGACTAACATCTCTATCAAGAAGTTGTTTAAGTGTAGGAGCTTTTGGCATACCAGTTTCATCTATGGTCAGCATCCAATCCAATTCCAAACCGTTCATATATTTCTTCTACTTCTTCATCAAATTCAATAATTTCAAGTTTACCCATAGCATATAGCCAAAGATTAGCATAAGCAGCACTATGTTTTTTACTTAGTTTAATCCAAATAGGAAGAAGTTTCTTTTTAAACTTATGTTCAGTTTTAATCTTTTCTTCTTCTTCATAATGTTTTTGCTTTTCTTCTCCCATAACTTTAGCAGTATATTCTTTATACTCTTCTCTAGTCATAGTTTTTCTAGCTTCTTTAAAGTCTTTATAATGACTAATAAGTTTGGAACGATACCAATTCTTTTGAATAGTACCAATATGAGGAATAGCAACACATTTATCTTTTCGTATATTAATACTAGCTTCTTTTTCAAGATTTTCAATAATAGATTTACAAAGTATTCTATCATCACCTTGAAATCCAATATCATCTAATATATTATTTATATCTTTATAGATAAGAATATAATCATCATCAAAATCTTCATGAGAACTAGTATTAGCAATATTAAAACTAGTATTAGTCTTAAAATCCATAATTGAAAGTTTAAGAACTCTTCTTATATTACTACTATAAACGAGAACACAAGTACCTATAATTTTAAATTATACATAAGTAGTTATAAGAAGAGTTCGATTATTTAGACGAAATGGCTAATTAGCTTTTTCAGCAGAATGATAAATAAAAGGATTAACAGCTTTATGTTTATCAGTAATAGCAGCTCTTAAATCATTAATAGCTATAACTTTAAATTCAACAAACCAAACTTTTTGTCCTTTTTTATATCCTTGATTTTGTCCAAAAGTACCAACAGTAATAGAACGAGTTAGTTCAGTATCATTAGTAATATACTTATTAACAAATTGAGGACTAAGAACATTATGTTTAAGATAAAGATGATAACCACGTTCAAGAGTAGAACGGTCAATAATAATCTTATCCATTTGGTTCATACCAATAAGTTCAGCATCTTCTTTACTAATCTTAGCAATAATTGGTATAACCTCAACTGTACTAACTTTATTATTAATAACACCAAACAAACTTTCATTTTGGCAAAGAGCAACAACACAATAATGTTTAGCAATAACTACATTAGTAAGAACAGCGTCAAGTGCTTCACTTGTTATTTCGCTGATGTCAGTAGGTATTTGAATACCAAAATCTTTAAATTTACTTTCAACTTTAATCATAACACTAAATTATTTAGTTTTAATAATACTATCAATACCAATATTTCCAAGTTTAAGTTTACTAGGAACTTTAACTTCTTTTTTATTCCTTTCACCACTATGAAATTCTCTAGTGTATTTAGGTTTAGTTTCACTTTTATCTTTACCCATAACTTAATTGTTTTTAACAAATGTAAGAGTTTGAATGAATCTACCAAGAGAAAAACTATTTTTAACATTTGTGTCATAGAGGACTATATGATTATAAATATGCAAGTCATACTCCCCGTGGAGGATGGAGATGAGTTAGACTTAATCATAATAGTATTAATGATATTAATAGAGATAATGATAATGATAATGATTATAGTATTAATGATATTAATAGAGATAATGATAATGATTATAGTATTAATTGACTTGATGTGATTGATACTGATTGTATCCATCCTCCACGGGGAGTTGAGCGTAGGCGAAGCCGAAGCGGGTCATAACGAATCTATTAATGCTGATTATATTAATAACGAATCTATTAATGCTGATTATATTAATATTATATCTATTAATGTTGATTATATTAATATTATATATAATATATAATATATAATAT